>Ga0181577_10000406_pt1 | contig 34830 bp, 35 predicted proteins | sample 101ome_21_FD_132468 | JGI IMG/M metagenome (GOLD analysis project Ga0181577, IMG submission 132468) | Coastal salt marsh microbial communities from the Groves Creek Marsh, Skidaway Island, Georgia - 101413BT metaG (megahit assembly) | ecosystem: Environmental > Aquatic > Marine > Intertidal...
CGGAGCCCAGCCGGGTCCGGCCGAGTCGACCTTCAAGCTGTACTGGAGCGAGTACCACAAGCGGCTCACCGAACTCGCTCTCGATGTGGTCGGTCCGGAGTCGATGCTCTCGGGTTCGACGGCAAAGAAGTCGTTCCACTCCGACGCTCCGGGTTCCCCGAACGATGCCGGTTCATGGGTTGGTGCGTTCTACAACGCTCGCGCCGGCACGATCTACGCCGGGACGAGTCAGGTCCAGCGAAACATCCTCGGTGAGATGGTGCTCGGGCTCCCGAAGGAACCGAAGCCCCAGGGCTGAGTCCCGTTGCGCGTCAGGGGTGTCTACAGATCGTGACCCATCGGTCGGACGGCCTACGCTCCACGACATGAGCAACGCGCCCGTTCCCATGGTCCCGATGCACGGGATCACCGAAGCGAGGCACCTTGGAGCGGACGAGGTGCCCTGGGTCTACGCAGGAGACCTGGGCATCAAGTTGCTCCACGTCGACCTGAACCAGGGCCTGTGGGTGCTCGTCAACCGGTTCCCGCCGGGGTATCAGGTGCAAACCCACTACCACACGGGGGCGGTCTTTGCGTACACGATTGCCGGTGTCTGGGGATACGTCGAGTACCCGCACTACGAGAACCGTGCGGGTTCCTATCTCTTCGAACCGGCACACTCGGTCCACACCCTCACGGTTCCCGCCACCAACGACGAGATCACCGAGGTGTGGTTCGCCATCTACGGCGCCAATGTGAACATCGACGGTGATGGGCAGGTCCTTGCTGTCACCGACGCCCAGTCCGTGCTGGGCACCTACCGTGCCCTGTGCGAGGCAGCCGGCGAGGACCACTCCAAGGTCATCGTGGTGGGTGAGCCAACCTGACTGGCCGAGTCCAGCGACTGCGAGGAAACGACATGGCACTTCGTATCGATGACATCGCCCCCGACTTCGAGGCGCAGACAACGCACGGCTCGCTGTCGTTTCACGACTGGATCGGTGACGGTTGGGCATTGCTGTTCAGCCACCCCAAGGATTTCACCCCGGTCTGCACGACCGAACTCGGCACCGTCGCCGGCATGCAGTCCGAGTTCACGGCGCGTGGCTGCAAGATCATCGGAATCAGTGTCGACGGCGTTGCCGATCACGAGGGGTGGGTGGCCGACATCGAGGCAGCGACGGGCAACATCGTCAACTATCCGTTGATCGGCGATCCGACGCTCGAGATCGTGAAGGCCTACGACATGCTTCCCGCCAGTGCCGGCGCTCAGGCGGCTGGGCGAACGGCGGGCGACAATGCCACTGCCCGAACCGTGTTCATCATCGGTCCCGACAAGCGGGTGAAGGCACAGCTCACGTACCCGATGACCACGGGGCGAAACTTCCACGAGATCCTGCGGCTCCTCGATTCCCTGCAACTGACGGCGGCCGAGCAGGTGGCGACTCCGGCGAACTGGCATCAGGGTGATGACGTGATCGTCGTTCCGTCGGTCTCCGACGACGAGGCCCGCGCCCGGCACGGTGAGTTCACCGCACCGCTTCCGTATCTGCGGTTCGTCCGGCACCCTGAGCGCGACTGATCCGACGTCATCGTGCGATGGCGTTGTCGCTGCCCTTGACACCGCAGTGTCACAACAGCGGGCTACGTTCGCCCTGTGCCTGCGAAGACGCCCGCTTCCTCCGGCTATGACGCCGACGCCATCCAGACGCTCGAAGGGTTGGAGGCCGTCCGGAAGCGCCCCGGGATGTACATCGGCGGCACCGGGTCCGAAGGTCTCATGCACCTCGTCTGGGAACTCATCGACAATGCGGTCGACGAGGCATCGGCCGGATTCGCCAGCAAAGTCGACATCACGTTGCACCGCGACAGGTCGATCGAGGTGGCGGACAACGGCCGCGGTATTCCGATCGATCTGCATGCCAAACGTAAGGTGTCGGCGCTCGAGGTCGTGTTCACCGAGCTGCACGCCGGGGGGAAGTTCGGAGGTGGTGCGTACTCCTCCTCGGGGGGTCTCCACGGGGTCGGGGCGTCGGTCGTCAACGCCCTGGCTGCGAAGCTGATCGCCGAGGTCGATCGTGACGGCGCAACTCATGTGCTCGGCTTCCAGGAGCGCGTCGCCGGCCAGTTCACTGGCGCCACCTTCAAGGCCGGTCACACGCTCGAGAAGATCAAACGCATCTCCAAGAACAAAACGGGCACCCGCGTGCGTTTCTGGCCCGATTTCGACATTTTCGACCCGGAAGCCACCATCGATGTCGACGAGATCTGCACCCGTGCCACGCAGGCGTGTTTCCTCGTGCCGGGAATGAAGGTCACGGTCGTCGACAAGCGGACCGCAGGGTCGGTCGGCGACGGCAACCGCTTGTCTGAGCCGTTCGAGTTCGTCAGCCGAGGTGGGCTTGCCGATCTCGTCGAACACCTTTCCTCCGGCGCACCGGTCAACCAGATCATCTCCTGCTCAGGGATCGACACCTTCACCGAGAAGGTGCCGGTCGACGGCAAGATGACCGATGTCGAACGCGAGTGCCGAGTCGACGTTGCCTTGCGCTGGACCGGTGGCTACGACACCAAGGTCGCATCGTTCGTCAACACGATCCCCACGAGTCAGGGCGGCACTCACCAGGCCGGGTTCGACAAGGCGCTCACCCGAGTCGTCAACAACGTCGTTCTGAAAGACAATCGCAAGCTCGCCAAACTCAAGAAGGAAGACAAGCACAAAGCGATCAAGGACGATGTCCAAGAGGGCCTCGTCGCTGCGATCAAGGTGACGTTTCCCGAGCCCCAGTTCCGGGGGCAGACCAAGCAAGAGCTCGGTACTCCCGCCATCGAGGGCATCGTCAGTCGAGTCGTCTACGAACAGCTCAAGGAGTGGATGGAGCCTGGCGGCGGTCCACGCAGCCATGTCAAGGCGATTGCCGACAAGCTCGCCACCGCGATCCAGAACCGGGTCGCCTCCAAGCAGGTACTGGAGAACAAGCGCAAAGCGGCGAGACTCGGCTCCACCGGCATGCCGGAGAAACTTGCCGACTGCCGCAAGCACGGACCGGACAGCGAAATCATTCTCGTGGAGGGTGACTCTGCTGCTGGCCCGGCGAAACGGGGCCGCGACTCCGAGACGATGGCAATCCTCCCGCTGCGGGGCAAGGTCGTGAACGCCGCAAAAGCGAGTCAAAAGCAGGTGCTCGACAATGCCGAGGCCCAGGCACTGTTCACCTCGGTAGGAGCGGGTGCTGGGCGCGACTTCAATCTCGACGATGCTCGATACGGTCGGATCGTCATTCTGTGTGATGCCGATGTCGATGGCAGCCACATTCGGTGTCTGTTACTCACCCTGATCCATGAGTACATGCGGCCGATGCTCGAAGCAGGGAATGTTTACGCTGCGCAGCCGCCGCTCTACACCACCAAGGTCGGCGACCAGATCTACCGGGTGTACAGCGACGCCGAGCGCGATGCGGTCACCGATGAACTCTGCAAGGGCAACCGCAAACGCGAGAACATCAAGTGGCAGCGGTTCAAGGGGCTTGGCGAGATGAACGTCGACGAGTTGCGGCACTGCGCACTCGATCCCGAGACCCGGACCCTGAAGCGGCTCACCATGGACGATGCCAAGCAGGCCAAGGAGGCATCGAAGATGTTCGATGTCCTGATGGGCAACGACGTCGGTGTTCGACGCGACTTCCTCGTGAAGAACAGCGCCCTCGTCGATACGGCAACACTCGACGTGTGACGGTCAGTCGGCGGGGACGAGGCGTTCCTGTCGTCCCGACGTCTGGATGGCCACGAGGCCGAGACCGGTGAAGCCTGCCATGACGATGGCACCACCCCAGATCTCGATCGGCCACTCGACCCCGAGATCGCCTGCGGCGATCGCGAAGTATGTCGCAAATGCCGCAGCGGGGCCGACAAAGGCAGCGATCGACAGCTGTCGGGCGGGCAATGGCGCGAACCGATTGGTCAGATCGAACACGAGTCCACCGACGACGGCCGACAGGACGCCGGACCACCCGTCACCGAAGGCAGTGCGCTCGGCGAACGCAGCGAGCCCCCAGATGATCGCCGCCGAGCCGAGCGGGAGTCGCCAGCGACTGGCCACGAGGAGAAGCGGACCCAGGAGGACACCCACCTGCACGACCGCACCGGCCAAGAAGACCGACACGTACTCCCAGCCGTCGTTGTCGTTCTCGGGGGTGAAGGGAACGCTTGCGATCCAGGTTTCGGAGAGGAAGAAGATGTATTCGATGAAGAACACCATCAACGCCGTCGCGACAGCAGCGGCGCCGAGGGCGAGTGCGGGGGTCGGGTCGTTGCGGGCGGTGGAGGCACGCACCGGGCTCCAGATGAGGATCAGTGCGCCCGAGAACAAGACCAGGTGCATTGGCGACAGCAACGCATCGATCCCAACCTCCACGCCGAATGCCGTGTGCCAGATGCCATCACCCACACCGCCAACTGCGAAGATCGCGATGCCGAGTGGGGCTTCGCGGTAGCCGGTGGGGAACCACTCGATCAGCGGTGCCTCACTGCGCCGTCGGTAGGCGATCCAGCCGATCCACCCGGTGAGCGAGACGAACGCTGCGTAGAAGATGGCGTGCCAGAGGGTGAAGAAATCCTCGGTTTCGGTGTCGATGATGTTGACGTGCGCATAGCCGTCGACGAACACGCCTGCAATGAGCCAGGCGGTGATTGCCAGGGTGATGCGATCCTCGGCTCGCGTCGACATAGGCGGAACCTACCCGGCAGCCCGATCGATCCCGGCGATGCCGACGGGCCGGGCGGACGTCAGCGCCTGGCGAAACTGGAGCCGAGTTCTGCGTTCTCGAAGCCCGCAGGCGCAGTTCCCGTGGTGGCGAAGAGGTACAACGCCGCCTGGAAGATGCCGCTCATTGCGCTGATGACGGCGAACACGATCCCGACGTAGACCACCACGACAAGTGCGCCGATCACTGTCACGACAGCAGATCCGGCAACGCCGACGAAGGCGATGAGCAGCACCGCAGGAAGCACGGCGACGAATCCGAGCAGGCCGAAGCCGACACGAGCGGCAAGATTCTCGCCCCAAGTGGTCCGGAGAAGCCTCGCCGACGTCTTGAACCCGTCGACCGGTCCCTTGTCGTCGATGACGATCGCCGGAATGGTGAGGAAGGCAGCCACATCGAAGCCGATCTCGACGGCACCAAAGATGAGGTTGCCGACCTTGCCGAGCCGCTCGCGCAGCGCTCGGAGGATGTTGACGACGGTAAAGCTGAGCAGCGCCCACGGCACCAGTCCCGGAATGCGAGCGTACGCGCGAGCGATCGAACTCCGCACTGTTGGATCGCCACCCGACAGCCGTTCGTGTGCGCCGGCGACCAGTGCACCGACGAAGAAGACGTTGACGATCGCGGCTGCGGCACCACCGAGCACGAAGAGCAGGTAGCTGAGCGCCGGGATGGCCGGTTCGTCGTCGACGGAGCGCTGGTCGAAACCATCCCAGTCGACGGCCATCAACCCGGGAACGATGAACACTGCGAGTACGAGGAGTGTCAGCAGCGCGCTGAGGACTGGCAGAAGCGCAAGTTCGCGATCTTTTTGAAGTACGTCCCAGGAGGTGCGGGCGAGACGAATGGTGTTACGGATGCGATCCATGGGATCGTGCTATCACATCGAGTAGTCGATGAGGCCGCGAATGATCTCGCCGGCATGAAGCGCCCGGTACCCCTCGTTGATGTCGTCGAGCGAGTACTTCTGTGTGACGAGTTCGTCGAGCTTGAGTTTGCCCTGGTCGTACAGGCGAAGCAGTTTCGGGATGTCGGCCCGCGGGTTGCAGTAGCCGTAGATCGAGCCGTGCAGATGCTTGCCGCTCATTGCGAAGTCGACCGTGTTGAGGCTGATGTCGTTCTGCGCCATGTCGGACAGTGACGTGAGTGTGAGACTGCCGCCCTTGCCGACGAGGCCCATGGCAGGCGCAAAGAGATCGGATGTGGCATCGCCAACCGTGATGATCACCTCGTTCGCGCCGCGCCCCCATGACAATTCCTGTACGAGGGGCCCGGCTTCTTCGATCGAAGCGACCGCATGGGTAGCCCCCATGGTCTGCGCGAACTCGCGCTTCATCTCGACGGGGTCGACTGCGATCACGTTGGCGGCTCCGGCCATGGCCGCACCTTGGACTGCGTTGACGCCGATACCACCGGTGCCGATGATCACCACGGTGTCGCCCGCCTTGACCTGGGCGACGTTGACCGCCGATCCCCAACCGGTGGCGACACCACACGAGCACAGCGAGACGGTCTCGAGTGGATACCAGTCGCCGACCGGGACCAACGAATTCTCGTGAACAACGGAGTATTCCGAGAAGGTCCCGATGCCGCTCATCGCCCGAACGTCTCCTCGGGGGCCGGTGAACTTGGTGTCGCCGGCCATGATCTCGGCACCGTTGTCGCAGAGATACTGCTCACCGTTTGCGCACGAGGGGCAGCGTCCACACGACGGAATGAACGATGCTGCAACGTGGTCGCCGACCTCGAAGCCGCGCACGTTGGCGCCGACGTGTTCGACGACGCCGGATCCTTCATGGCCACACACCATGGGGAGGGCAGCTTCGGTGAAATCCCCCATGCGGATGTGTTCGTCGGAATGACACAGGCCTGCAAAGCTCATTTTGACGAGCAGTTCGTCGGGGCCGGGTTCACGGAGCTCGAACTCGTCGATCACCCAGGGACCGTTCACTTCGTAGGCGACGGCAGCACGTGTTTTCATGGGGCGCACGGTAGAGCAGGGGATCGGCAGCTGTCACACCCATGCAGTAGAACTCCCAATGTGGAATCTTCTCCCGACGACGAACCCCAATCCGACGACGAACCCCCATCCGACGACACGGCCAAGTCGGCAGCAGTTCCGACCCCGCCGCGGCGCCTCTCCCCTTCGAGTGCCGGCATGTTCGAGCAGTGTCCTCGTCGGTGGCGGATGCGCTACGTCGAGCGGTTGCCCGATCCACCCGGTGAAGCTGCGATCGCCGGCAGCTTTGCGCATCGGGTTCTCGAGCTCTTGATGCAGCGCCCGCCCCATGAACGCACCGTCGAGTCGGCCAAGGCCATCGCTCGCCAGGAGTGGCCCGACGTCGAGGTTTCCGACGACTACGTGGCACTGGGGTTCGACGAGGCCACCGGAAAAGAGTTTCGCTGGAAGGCATGGAAGGCGATCGAGGGTCTGTGGGTCCTCGAAGATCCGACTGCCGTCGAGGTGCGGGCAACCGAACAAGACATCAAGGCAGACCTCGGTGGGGTGCCCTTTCGCGGCATTGTCGATCGGCTCGACCAGGAAGGTGACGGTCTCGTCGTCACCGACTACAAGTCGGGAAAGGCTCCGTCACCGCGCTTTCGTCGAGGACGACTCGACCAGGTATTGCTGTACGCCGCTGCTGTCAAGGAATCCACGGGGGAGATGCCGGTGCACGCTCGACTCCTGTACCTCGGCCAGCGACCGGTCGGTATCGCGGTCACCCAAGAGGAGCTCGATCTTGTCGTCGAGAAGCTCGGGGTCACGTGGTCCGACATCAACAACGCATGCGCGTCCGACGAGTTCGAGCCCCGGACCGGTCCACTGTGTGGCTGGTGCCCCTATCTCGAGCGTTGCCCCGAGGGTTCGAGCGAAGTTGCAAGGCGGCGAGCAGCGCTCGACGACAACGAGGAGTAGTCGAGAGGTCCGGGTCTGTCAGTCGGCGGCGGTGCCGGCGACACCGCGCCTGCGCTTCCAGATCCAGCGCAGCACCATCACCAGGACCACGCCGGCACCGAGGCCGGCAGCCATACCGGTGCTTGCGACGACCACGTCGGGGACCGGGTCGGCCGGATTCGGCGTCACGCCGGGACCGGGCGGGGGATCCTCGGGTTTGGGGCCGTCCTGGTTCGAGGAGCTCTCCGGAGGCGAGTCACTGCCATGTTCTTCGTCGAGCAAGGCATCAACGGGAGCGGGTTCTGAATCGACCGGCTTGGGACGGCGGCGGTTCGCTTGCGGGTCATACGCCATGGGAAACCTTGTCTGAAGGGGAGGGGGCGGGGCCGAGTTCGGCCAACACCGTGTCGAACAGGTGGTCGAACTCGGCCGCTGCTTCAGCAGCGCCGGGGCGAGCACCCAATGCATGGATCGGAAGCGACGACGCCGAAGCCTCCGGCACTGCTGCGCGGAGATGGATCGGATCCAGAACGATGGCGCCGTGGTCGGCGCGCAGTTGCTCGTTCCAGTAGCGAGCATCACGGGTCCGGCCCAGTCGGTTGACCGCCACCCCGGCGATCCGGAGATCGTCGCCTCGCCTCGATGCGATCCGTTCGACGGTGCGAAGGATTTGGCTGACACCGTCGGACGCCCAGGCGCCCGGTTCGGTGACGATCAGCGCCCGATCGGCCGCAAACAGTCCGTTGACCGTGAGCAGTCCGAGCGAAGGCGGACAGTCGATGATGACGAGTTCGTGGTCGATTCCCTGCAGCGCAAGCGCAAGCCGATCGTTGGCGCCGATCGGATCGGTGAGCAGTTGTGGTTCGCGCATCGCAAGGGCAGGTGTGGCTGCCACCACCGAAGGGGCCCGAACCCCCTGCGGGTGATCAGGCCATGCACTCGGCGTCCGGAGTCCGGCAATGGAGCCAGCGCGCTCTTCGGCGAGTGCCTGATCGATGGAGAACGGAGGATCCCACACGCCGAGGCCGGTCGTAGCGTTCCCTTGAGGGTCGAGATCGACGACCAAGGTGTCGATGCCTCGCGACCAGGCGGTGGCGGCGAGACCGAGCGCAACCGTGGTCTTCCCGACGCCGCCTTTCTGGTTCACCACCGCAATCACAACCACGGAGGCAACGGTAGCGGGCGGCCCGCTTCGGCGTGCAGGTACCCTCAGAACCGCGCCGAGATGAACGGTGACCTGCTGCGACACCCGCCGTTCGCAGCGACCGATGCCAGCAGGGAAGCAGGTTCAGGCGGCCTGTGAGCGGGTAGCCACCCGCATGATGTCATCGAGCGCGTCGATGAGCTCGGGGTTGGCGCTGAAGAGTGCGTGGGCTTCGGGGCCCTCCCATGGACGGCAGAGTCCCTCAGCAGACAGGCCTGCACGGGTCCAGGCGGTGGCGATTCGGCGAATTGCACCGTCGACCGCAGGCTCGGCCGCAGCGATGGTCTTGCCTGCCATGTGCTCGAGGTCGAATTCGTCGATCGACACCAACGGGCCACGCACAAGTTTCAGCCGGTAGCGCAATGCCTCCGCTGCAATTGCCGCATGATTCACCCGTCTAGCCCCCAAGCCTGTGGATATCCACAGATCGTAGAAATGTCCGCGCGCGGGTGGGTGGATGCTCGGCGGGTGCAGGATCAGCGGGTCGGGGCAGGACAGCAGTCCGCAGGGCAGACGTCGGGCCGAATCGCCAGTCCACCAAGGGAGCGGCGCTTCGCGCCGAGCGCGCGAGCGGGGTCCTCTTCCACGGCGATCCGTTCCTCGATCAGTTCGGCCCACATGGCGATGAACGCCGGATCGGGTGCCGTGCCAGGCGAGATCGCCCGGCGGATTGTCACCCCATGGTCGTTTGCCGTCGCCGTGGCCTGGATGTCGAGGTCCCACGCGACTTCCATGTGGTCGCTCACGAAACCGATCGGGACGATCACAACTGCCTCCACACCGCCGGCAGCCAGCGAGGCGATCTCATCGTTCACATCGGGCTCGAGCCACGGTACCTGTGGCGGTCCGGACCGGGATTGCCAGGCAAGTCGCCAGGGCAGTGGACGATCGATTCGTTCGATCACGAGCCGACAAGCCTCGAGCAACTGCGCCTCGTAGTCGCAGCCAGCCGCCATCGACGTCGGGATCGAGTGTGCAGTGAAGATGATCGTCGGCTCGGTGTCCGCTCCGAGATCACGAACGGCGACATCGGTTGCCGCGGCAAACGGCTCGATGAAGCCAGGGTGGTCGTAGAACGCGCGAACTTTGTCGATCTGTGGCGCACCGGCGACCTCGGCTCGAGCAGCCTGGATGTTCTCGCGGTATTGGCGGCAGCCGGAGTACGACGAATAGGCCGAGGTGAAGACCGCAAGCGCGCGCTGTACACCGTCGTTGGTCATCTCTTGGATCGTGTCGGCGAGATACGGCGCCCAGTTGCGATTTCCCCAGTACACCGGCAGGTCGAGTCCGCGTCCGGCGAGTTCTTCCTCGAGTCCCGCTCGCTGGCGCCGGCACTGCTCGTTCAGCGGACTCACCCCACCGAAGTGGTCGTATTGTTCCCCGACGACGGCGAGACGTTCGCGGGGAATGTTGCGTCCCGCGGTGACGTTCTCGAGGAACGGGATGACGTCGTCGGGACCCTCAGGGCCACCGAAGCTGACAAGAAGAACAGCGTCGTAGGGCACGGTCACATCTTGGACTGTATGCCTTTGGGTCCCGTCACCCTCGGCGTGGTCACCACCAGCTGCCGGCGCCGGGATCTGCCTCCCCCTTTTCGTTCCCGAGGACAGTCGATAGATTCCCGATTCGTCGGGTGGAGGTTCGACCGGGCGCAGGCGCGTCCAGGGGTGCTCCCGCTCTCGATGCGCCATGAAGACCTTTCTGCGTTCAGTTGCACCGGACGACATCCGATCCGGCGGTTCCCTCGATGCGGCGCGGTCGGAGTTCCACGATCGCTTTGACATCCCCGAGCGCCGTCCGCCCCGATTGCGGGTCTTCGTCGGGTTGCTTGCCGTGCTCGGGGTGCTCAGTGGCATGTATGCGCTGGCCGCCTCGGCAGAGACGGTCGAGGATCTGCGCGGTGACATCGCAACCGGTGATGCGTTGCGAGCCGAGCTGACCGGGATCGCAGCCGAACGAGCGGCGCGGCTGGTGGCGCTTACGTCGGCGGAAGCGCAGTTGGCCGAGGTGCTGTCCGACCGTGACGCGCTCGGTGACGATCAGCGCCGGTTGGCTGCCGAGATCGAGGCTGCAACCGTGAACCTCGAGCGGCTCGCCGTGGAGACGTTCATCACTGGTGGCGACACAGGATCGCTCGAGTACCTTGCGGCGGTCGGCGATGCCAACGATGTTGTTTGGCGCCGAACCTTGGTTCGTTCGCACGCAGGCTCGTCGAAGATTGCAATCGATCGGTTGCGTGCGCTGCGGGGCCTTGCCGACTCGTCGGTCATCGAGACCATCGAGGTCGCAACGAGCCTCCGGTTCGAGATCGGCGTCCATGAGCGGGTTCTCGAGGGCCTGGCTGACCGTGAAGCGGAGATCTTGGCCGTCCTGCCGCTGGCAGAGGCATGGGATCGGGCTGCCATCGCGATCGCCAGCGGCCAGTACGGCATTGCCCCGGCAGAGAAGTGGGAGAAACTCCGCCTCTGCGAGTCGACGCATGACTATCAGGCGATCAGTCCTTCCGGCCTGTATCGGGGGGCGTACCAGTTCGACCTGCCGACGTGGAAAACCGTGGGTGGAACCGGTGATCCTGCACTCGCCTCGCCGGAGGAACAGGATGCCAGGGCGCGTGAGCTCTATGCCCGTCGTGGCCCGCAGCCATGGCCCGTCTGTGGCCGCTTCCTCGAGTAGAGCCGCTTCTTCAGCGAGGCTGCAGCCGCTCGCCGTTCCGAATCGAGAGGGCCGAGACGCCGTTCACACCCGGGGCACGAGGTGTGGCGCCTTGTCGGCGAGCACTGCGAGGACGTCGTCGGCCGACGGGTTCACCAACGCCGTGTCGCCGATCACGAGTGTCGGGACCGTCTCGTTGCCGTTTGCATGCGATCGCACCACGCCGGCGTGTGACGGGTCCTCCCAGATGTTGTGTTTCGACAGTGGGATCCCGGCCCTGTCGAGGTTCCGCTCGAGCATCATGCAAAAGCCGCAGCCGGGTCGCCAGTAGAACTCGACAGCATCGATCTGGTTGACATGCTCGGCCATGGATTCCTCGTTTCGGGCGCACGGGCCACTGAGGTCAGTCTACGGACAGACGGGCGGCCACTGATCGATGGATTCAACGCTCCGTGGCACCCGGCCCGACTAGCTTGCGCCCCATGACCTCCGAAGCCATCGCTGTTCGACTCGAGGGCCTTCGCCGAACGTTCGGCGATCTCACGGCGGTCGATGGCATCGATCTGGAGGTCCGGGCCGGGGAGATTTACGGGTTCCTCGGCCCGAACGGGGCGGGCAAGTCAACCGTCGTGCGCATGCTCACCACGCTTCTCACCCCGTCGGGTGGTCGCGCCTGGGTTGGTGGTCTCGACGTGCAGCAATCGCCCGACGCCGTCCGCCTCGTGATCGGTGTTGCGCTCCAGGAGGTCGGACTCGACGCAAACATGACCGGTCGCGAAATCCTCGTCACGCAAGGTCGACTGTTCGGTCTGGCTCGTGCGCAGATCGATGCCCGTATCGAGGAGCTGGCTCCCATCCTCGACATGCGTGCGCTCGACCGACTGGTCGGTACCTACAGCGGCGGGATGGCCCGACGGCTCGATCTCGCTGCTGCGCTGATGCACAACCCGTCGGTGTTGTTCCTCGACGAACCGACGACAGGCCTCGACCCGCCGGGACGGCTCCGAGTGTGGGAAGAGGTTCGTCGTCTCAATCGCGAGGTCGGACTCACCTTGTTTCTCACCACGCAGTACCTCGAGGAGGCCGATGAGCTGGCTGATCGGGTCGGCATCATCAATGCAGGCCGACTCGTGGCCGAAGGAACCCCGGCCGAACTCAAGCGCTCGATCGGTACCGATGTGGTCACCGCCATCGTCGAGGGTGACCCAGCGATTGCGAAAAGCGTGCTCGACGAGGTCGACGGGCTCGACTCGGTCGATGTCTTCGGCGACGAGATTCGCGTGAGCACCGATAATGGCAGTCGGGCGCTCTCTCCAGTGGCGCTCGCGCTTGCCGGGGCTGGGGTGCACGTTCGCGAACTGAGCTTGCGGACCCCGACGCTCGACGATGTCTTTCTCGACGTCACCGGCACTCACCTCGAGGGAGGCTCGACATGACCGGTACTGCCGAGATCCGAGCCCGAAAGGCAACGTTCGTCGAGGATGTGTGGGCGATCGCACGCCGCTCTATCCGCCAGTTGCCCCGCGACCTGCCCACCGTTGTCCCGGCGCTGATGATCCCGCTGTTCTTTCTGGTGGTGAACATCGGCTCGCTGCAGTCGGCTGCAGCGTTCACCTCGATCCAGATCAGTTACAAGGCGTTCCAACTGCCGGTTGCGATCGTGTTTGCAGTGACTGGCGTCAGTCGTGCACCGGCGCTTGTTCTCGACATCCAGAACGGCTACTTCGATCGGTTGATGACGACTCCGGTGTCGCGTCGAGCGCTTCTCCTCGGTCACATGCTGGCCGACTTCGTGCTGGTCGTGGCGCTCATCGTTCCCGTGTTGAGCCTGGGTTTCGTCATCGGGGTCCGCTTCCCGACCGGTCCGTTCGGGGTGGCGGCCTTCATCTTGATCGGCGCGTCGTGGGGCCTGGCCTACACCGGCATCCCGTACGCCATTGCGCTGAAGACCGGCAACCCCGGCGCAGTCAATTCCTCGTTCCTCTTGTTTTTTCCGTTCGCCTTTCTCACCACCGCCTACCTTCCGATCGAGAACATGACCGGATGGCTCGGTGCGATCGCCGGTTACAACCCGGTCACGTACCTGCTCGCCGGTCTTCGGTCGCTTTTCGTCTCGTGGCAATGGGGCGAGCTGGGCAAGGCGCTGCTTGCCATCGTCGGACTCGCCGCCGTCAGTCAGACGCTGTCGTTCCGCGCATTGCAGGGGCGCGTACAACAGAAGTGAACGTGCCGTGCGCGGGAACGAGCTCGGCATCGATGCCGAGCGTTGCGGCGAATGCTCGGACCCATGCGCCGTACCCGGTGTCGTTTGGATGGAAACGGTCGATGGAAAGCCCCTTCAACGGGCTGACCAGGTGTGGTCCGAGTTCTGCGACGAGGTGTCCGTGTGCGGCTGCGGCCCGGCGAAGCGCTCGATTGACGTGGATACCGGCTGGACTGAATCGCGGCGCGGGAAGGGAGGCGATGACGGTGCCGCGTGGCGCAGCTGCGGCCATGCGCTCGAGACGACGGGCCAACCGGGGCGGGTACGGATTGCGCATCAGGTCGTTTGCACCGGCACAGATGGTCACCAGCGATGGTGCATACGGCAAGAAGGCAAGGAGCGGCAATTGCTCGTCGATGACGTGGGTGCTGTCGGCTCCACTGCGGCTGAGATTGATGACCGCATGGCGACGTCCAGCAGCAGCGAGCGCAGTTTCGATTCGTGAGACCCAGCCGTGGTCGAGCGTCGAGGCACCGATTCCCTGCGCCGTCGAATCTCCGAGTACGACCCAGATCGGAGGTCGGTCGGCCGGCGGAGTCGTCGGTTGCGTGACCTCGGGTCGGTAGGGGATTGCGCCCGTGTCCTCGAGCGACTCGACTGCGAGGTCGTGCCATGTTCGCTCGATCCCGTCGATCGCAGCAGACACGGAACGGACCGCTCCGCTGACGTTGGTCAGCAGTCGGGTGAGTGGAGCGGGCTGCCATGGACCGCGAGCTGCGAGGGCATCGGCGATCGGGTGCCGCAAGGTGATGGGTTGGCTCGTAGTCTGCGCCACGTGATCCTCGTCGACGTCGAGAGCGTCAGCATGAGCAGACCGAACCGTCCGCTCTTTTCCGACGTATCGGTCACGGTAGCCAGCGGTGACCGGCTGGGGGTGGTCGGCATCAACGGAACCGGCAAGTCGACCTTGCTGTCGATCATTGCCGGAACCTGTGAGCCCGAAGGCGGTGACGTGCGTCGCGGGCGCGGTGTCACCGTCGCAGCTGTTGATCAGGTAACCACCCTCCCGTCGGGTTCGGTGCGCAGCGCGGTTGGTGCCGACTGGCGAGGCGAAGCAGTGATCGATCGGCTCGGTCTCGCCGATGTGATCGATCGTCCTACCGAGGAGCTGTCGGGCGGTCAGGAGAAGCGAGTGGCACTGGCGAGGGCGCTCGTGGCCGATGCTGACCTGTTGGTGTTGGACGAGCCGACCAATCATCTCGACGTCGATGCAATCGAGTGGCTCGAGAACGAGTTGGCTCAGTTCAGCGGTGGGCTCGTGGTCGTCACCCACGACCGCGCCGTGCTCGATCGGCTCGCAACGAGAGTTCTCGAACTCGACCGGGGATCGGCCTACACCCACGACGGCGGCTACGCCGGCTACCTCGAGGGCCGAGCGGCTCGTGAGGAGCGCGCGGCCGCTCACGAGAAGACCCGTCAGAATCTCGCACGTCGCGAGCTCGCATGGCTGCGGCGCGGCCCGAAAGCTCGCACCAGCAAGAGTCGAGCTCGGGTCGAACGAGCGACCGATATCGTCACCTCCCGACCACAGGCCGCGGCAAGGGCGGGTGACCTCGACCTTGCTGCACTTCACGACGGCACGCCTCGGCTCGGTGACCAGGTGATCGAGTTGCACGACGTCGTCATCGGGTTCGACCCGGACGCCCCCTTGATCGAAGGCCTGGATCTGCTCCTCGATCGGCGTGAACGGCTCGGGATCGTCGGTGCAAACGGTTCGGGCAAGTCGACATTGCTCGACGTGATCGCCGGGCGTCGAGATCCACTCGCCGGATCGAGAGTCGAGGGTTCGACGGTTCGCGTGGGACTCCACGATCAGCAGGGGCGTGCGCTCGATCCGAAGCTGCGGGTTCGCCAGACCGTGGCCGGCGATGGCGCCGAGCCCGACTGGTGGGACATTGCCTTGCTCGAGCGGTTCTGGTTCGACACCGATGCCCAGTGGGCGCCGATCGAGCTGCTGTCCGGAGGCGAGCGCCGACGGCTCCAGCTCGTCGTGACATTGGCCGCCAAACCCAACGTCCTGCTGCTCGACGAGCCGACCAACGATCTCGATCTCGACACCCTTCGTGCGCTCGAGGACTTTCTCGAGGATTGGCCCGGCGCCGTCGTCGTCATCAGTCACGACCGTTCCTTCCTCGATCGGACCGTCGACGATGTAATCGTCATCGACGATGGTCGAGCCCAACGCTGGCCTGGTGGGTACGCCGGCTGGTTGGCGCAACGGGCACCCGCATCAGCACGAACCCTTGGCTCGTCGGCCTCTGTTCGTCCTTCCTCCACCAGCGTGGAGCGATCCGGCTCCACATCCGGCCGGTCTCGCTCCACGGTTCGCCATGAGCTCAAAGTGGTGGAGAACGACATCGCCAAGGCGGAGCGAGACGTCGAGGAACTTCGTCAGGCGCTTGCAGCCGCCGCCGACCATCTCGAACTTGCCCGGGTCGGAGCTGCATTGGCGACCCGCGAGGCCGAACTCGTTGCGCTCGAAGAGGTCTGGCTGGAGCGCACCACCGAACTCGACGAGATCGACGGACACGCCTGACCGGCCCCAAACGCGGGCAGGCACCGAGGCCCGGTGCCGTTAGCCTCTGAAGCATGACCGACACCGCGGAAACGACCGACATCGGAGAGGTGATGATCGTCACCGATGCCGCCCGGGAGACCGTTCTGGAGATCCGTGCCAAGGAAGACGATGCCGACGGTCTGGGCTTGCGTGTCGAAGTCACCGGAATCTCCGGTGTCGACTACACCTACGACCTGTCGCTCGAACCGGTTGCCGAGGCGGCCGACGACGATCATGTGCACATGACCGACGGTTTGGCCGTGATCATTCCTGCCAACTCGGTCGACTCCATGCGGGGTGCCACCCTCGACCTTCCTTCCGTTGCCGGGCAGGGCGGCCTGGTGATTCGCAATCCGAACCGCCCCAATCCACTCGGTGACATGGGTCAACTCGAGCTCACCGGCGACGCTGCCGACAAGGTCCGGGTGTTGCTCGCCGAACGGATCAACCCGGCGTTGGCTGCACATGGTGGCTTTGCCGAACTGGTCGGTGTCGAAGACGACAGGGCCTTCGTCACGATGGGTGGAGGTTGCCAGGGTTGTGCCATGAGTGCAGCGACGCTTCGCGAGGGCATCACCAAAGCGATCCTCGAAGCGATCCCCGAGATCACCGAAGTGGTCGACACCACCGATCACGATCAGGGTGAAAATCCGTACTACAGCTGAGCCTCAGCGGTCGCGAAGGTTCCGCAGTGCATCGTTGAGAAACACCCCGTTGGGGTCGAGTGTGTCGCGAACGTCCCACCAGTCGTCCCACCGGGGGTGCAGCGACGCCATCTCAGCTCCGCTGCGGTAATGGACTTTCCCCCAGTGGGGACGCCCGTCGAAATCGGCAAAGACAGCCTCGGCAGCGCGAAACAACGGCTCGTCGTCTTCGCGAGCGTCCATGTGCAACGAGATCGTGGCTGTCGGTCGCTCGTATGCAACCGACAGCCAGACGTCGTCGGCTGCCAGCGTCCGGTACTCGAGCGGAAAAGGCATCTCGGGAACCTCGCGCCGGAGGAGATCGCGAATCGCAGCGAGGCAGTCGGGGCCGGCCTCGAGCGGGACCGCGTATTCCATCTCGGAGTGGGGCCAGGTACGACTGTTCGACAGCACCTCGTGGGACCAGCCGCATCGGTTGCCCTCGTCGGCGATCGGATACTCGGCCGGGTCGTCGGTCTCGTCGGTGGCCTTGATCACAGCATTGTCGGCCGTTGGGAACCAGAAGAACTCGAAGTGACGGTGAGCGTGAACGCTCTCGGCCAGCGTCTCGAGTGTCTCGTCGAGTGTTGCGTTCCAGCCGGTCTCACGAACCCGGTAGGCATCACGAAGCTGCAGTTCGAGATCGGTGACGATCCCGAAGGCGCCGAGGTGATGGCGAGCTGCGGTCCACACCTCCCGCTTGTCGTCTTCGGACGCTCGGACGAGGTCTCCGTCGGCGGTGGCGATGCTGAGTCCCGTCACCGTCGCGCTGAAGTTCTGCAGAGTCACTCCCGTGCCGTGCGTGCCGGTTGCGGTGGCGCCGGCGATCGTCTGCCTGTCGATGTCGCCCTGGTTGAGCAGGCCGAGTCCAGCGTCGAGCAGTGGCAGTCCGAGCGCATGGATTGCGGTGCCGGCCCGGACCCGGGCCCGCTTGGCGTCCGCATCGATCGAGATCACGCCGCTGAGCCCCGACACGTCGACGATCGTGCCGTCCGTCGGCACCAGCGGATAGTGGCTGTGAGCGGTGCCCACCGATCGGATGGTCGAGCCGGCACGGGCGGTTGCGGCGGCAAGGGCAACGGCGTCGATCTCGGACTTCACGAAATGGATCGCTGCGGGCCTTGCCGTCACCTTTCCGGACCAGTTGGACCATCGCTGCATGGTGAAGAGTTTGGCAGTGGAGACGCCGACGCGCCCCCACCGGTCAGTCGAGCAGTTCGTGCACGCTCGAGGCGATGCCGGGACCGTCGAGGCCGAACGCTGCGTGGATCAGGTCGGGGTTTCCGTGGGGGATGTATTCGGTGGGCACACCGAGCACCTTGACCCGACAGTCGGCGCCGCGCTCGCCGAGTGCGTCACGCACACCGGCACCAGCACCGCCGATACGAAGACCGTCTTCGATCGTGACCACGAGGTCGTGGTCGGCGATGTCCTCGATCATCGCCGGATCGAGGGGCTGCACGACGCGCGGGTCGTACAGGGTGCAGTCGATGCCCTGCTTTGCGAGCAGGGCAGCAGCATCGCTGGCAGCGGTGAGCATCTGCCCGAACCCGAGCAGGGCCACGCGGCCGTCACCTGAGCAGAGTTTTCGAGCGCTCAGGCCAGCGCCGACCTCGCCGTGGCCGACATGGGGTGCCGCCCCTCGGCTCCAGCGGATGGCGACAGGCCCGCCGGTCAGGTCCATGGTGTCCACCATCATCTGCTGCAGTTCCTGGTAACTCGACGGCGCGAAGACGGTCATACCGGGAACCTTGGTGAGGAGGACCAGATCGAGGACGCCGTGGTGGCTGGCACCGTCAGGGCCGGTGATGCCGGCACGATCGAGGCAGAAGATCACCGGCTGGCCGTGGAGACCGACATCGAGATTGACCTGATCGATCGCACGGGTCAGGAACGTGGCGTAGACCGCAATCAACGGACGCAGCCCACCCATCGCCATGCCGGCGGCGGCGGTGACTGCGTGCTGCTCGGCGATCCCCACGTCGAAGCATCGATCGGGAAAACGCTCGCGGAACGGCAGCAGGCCGGTGGAGTCCGGCATTGCAGCCGTGATCGCCACAAGTTCGGGATATTGGTCGCCGAGCTTGACGAGTGTCTCGCTGAAGGCGGCGGTGTAGGAGCCCTCCTTGAGCGCGCTGCCGGTTTCACGCAGCCCCGGCTTTGCATCGTGCATGTTCTTGACGTGATCTTGCTCGGCTGGTTCGTAGCCCCGGCCCTTCTGGGTCAGGACGTGGACGACGACGGGTCCGTCGAATTCGGCCGCGTTGTCGAGAGCTTCTTCGACCGAGGCGATGTCGTGGCCATCGAACGGCCCCATGTAGCGAACGCCGAGATCCTCGAAAAACGCTGGCGGTTCCCACATCTCGCGTACGGCAGCTTTCGACATGCGGACGCCGCGACTGATCTGATCTCCGACCCAGGGAATCCGACCTGCGATCTCCTCCACCTTGGCTTGGCGGTTCATGTAGGTGGGGTTGTTGCGGATCTTGATCAGGCTCTCCGACAGGCGAGAGACGGTGGGGGCGTAGGAGCGACCGTTGTCGTTGAGCACGATGGTGACGTCGCTTCCTGCGTGGCCGAGGTTGTTGAGACCTTCGAAGGCCATGCCGCCGGTCATCGCACCATCACCGATGACCGCCACGATGCGACGCCGCGCATCGGTTGCCCGGAATGCAGTGGCCAGTCCGTGCGCATAGCTGAGCACGGTGGAGGCATGGCTGTTCTCGATCCAGTCGTGCTCGGATTCGGCCCGACTCGGGTACCCGGAAAGCCCGCCCGACTCGCGCAGCGACGAGAAGTCGGCGGCACGGCCGGTGAGCATCTTGTGCACGTACGCTTGGTGGCCCGTGTCCCACAGGATGAGGTCGTGGGGTGAGCGGAAGACCCGGTGCAGCGCGATCGTGAGCTCGACCGCACCGAGGTTCGAGCCGAGGTGGCCGCCGTGTTCGTTGACCGAGTCGATGATCAGCCGCCGAATCTGGTCGGCGAGATCCTCGAGTTCGGCGTACGACCGACCGCGGAGATCGTCGGGACCCGAAAGCGCATCGAGCAACATCAGGGGTTGAGCGTACCGTTCGGACCTGGGAGAAGACGGGTCAGGGACGGTGCAATGCGAAGGCCGATGGCCAGAGCGATCAGGCCTCCGACGGCGTCGAGCCAGTAGTGGTTGGCGGTCACGATGATCGCGAAGAAGGTCAAGATCGGGTAGGTCACGATGGCGATGCGGGTCCAGCGACGACGCAGGGTCGGGTAGAGCCCGATGGTGCACCAGACCGCCCAGCCGATGTGCAGGCTCGGCATTGCCGCGTACTGGTTGCTGATCACTTCCATCGTGCCCGACTCGAACGACCACAGTCCGCCCGATTCGACGAGGGTGTCCACATAGTCGAATCCGGGCACACAGGCCCCGAATGGTGACGTGCAGTTCGAGAGCAGCCGCGGCGGCATCAGCGGGAAGAAGGCGAAGCCGAGCAGTGCGATTCCGGTCATCGCGCACAGCGTCGACCGCATGAACGCGTACCGGTTCGGCCAGTGGCGAAAGAGAAAGATCATCGTTGCGATCGTGACCACGAAATGAAGCGAGCCGTAGAACAGGTTCCAGAAGATGATGAACCCGTCCCAATCCACGAAACGGTTGTGAATCCACTCTTCGTGGTACAGCCCCATCGCACGTTCGAGGTCGATGATGCGTCGAGCATTGTCGAAGGCGTCATCCTTGATCGACTGGCCCAGCGCCGAGCCGAACTGGTTTCGGATTGCCGAGTACACCGCATAAAAGGCGATGGTCAGCAGGATCTCGACCCACCAGCGCAGGGGCGCGTGACGTTGGCTGGTTTCGACCGAGACCGACGGGGGATCGGACGGCGGTGCCTGCTGCTCCGACATCGATCGCCGATCGTACCCCGGTGCCCGCTACGGTCATCGGTGTCTTGCGGTGCGACGGGCTCCGCCTTCCGACGTGGTTCCCCCCGGGAGGTGAGTGGTGTCGAGGCCAGGTGTCCGTGTGGTCCTCATTGGTGTCGTGGTCCTCGGTGCTGTTGTTGTCGTTGGTGCGAACCGGATCGGTTCGGATCTCGCGCCCCGGAACTCAGCGCCCCTCGACAGCGGTCCGCCTGCGCTGTCGACAGGTGAACGTGAGCTGCCGATCGTGCACTTCGGTGATCGCGGTTGGCTGATCCGAACTCTGACGGTCGTCTCGGAGCTTCCCTCGGCTGACCCGCTCGAGGTCGTCGTCGAATTGCGTTTCGTCTGGACGAACGGCGTCGGTCACGTCCGAATCGTCGGGTCGGGATCCGCCGAGCGTGTCGAGGAGGTGATCACCGACGAGATTCGTTCCGGCGCCGCCCTCGAGGCTTCGATCGAGCAGTTGCAGCGGATGTTCGACGAGCTTCGCGAAACGGGGGGCTCGATCGAGATGTCGAATGGCGTCACCGTTGCGCGCCAGCGCATGATCACTCCGGACGGTGAGGCCGCAGATGTCTGGCGGATCGGGGTCGGCGACCCGCACTGGTGACCGATCGGGCGAGCGGTCACCGGGCCGATACGATGATGGCTCGCAGACCCGGGAGGCCCAGTGCTCGACCACGAGCTGATCAACCGTACGTTGTCCACTGCGATGAGCACCGGCGGTGACTTCGCCGAAGTGTTCGTCGAAGACAAGCGCTCGTCGTCGGCGGTGCTCGACGACGGGCGGGTCGAAGAACTCACCAGTGGCCGCGACCGAGGTGCCGGTGTCCGGGTCGTCGTCGGCGACACAACCGGATTCGCGCACACCGCCGATCTCAGCGAGGCAGGCCTGCGCAGTGCGGCCGAGGCGGCGGCGACAGCTGCCCGCGGCGGTGGAGGCGGCGCCAAGACGATTGCCGTTTCTCCGATCGATGTCGCTCGCAGTGCACCGGCTCGCATCCCGCCCGAAGATGTCGCCAAGGCGACGAAGGTCGGTCTGTTGACGCTGGCGAACGAGGCCGCTCGCAGCGAAGGAGCCGCCATCTCGCAGGTGTCGGCCCGTTACGGCGATTCGCGACGCCGAATTCTCGTCGCGAACAGCGACGGGCTGCTTGCCGAGGACGACCAGGTTCGCACCCTGTTCAGTGTCTCGTGCGTCGCCACCGGCGACACCGGATTGCAGACCGGTCGCGAGTCGACGGGCCGCACCGTCGGCTTCGAACTCTTCGAGGAAACCGATGTCGAAGACATGGGTCGTCGTGCCGCCCAGCGCGCCATCACGAAACTGGCGGCTCGTCCAGCACCCTCCGGAGCCATCCCGGTCGTGGTCGGCCCCGGTGGAGGCGGCGTCCTGTTCCACGAGGCGTGCGGGCACGGACTGGAAGCCGACCTCATCGCCAAGGGGGCATCAGTCTTTGCGAATCGCATCGGTGACGAGGTTGCGTCGCCGCTGGTCACACTCATCGACGACGGCACCATGGCCGGCGAGTGGGGCCACTTCGCCATCGACGACGAAGGGCGACCGGCAGCCCACAATGTGTTGATCCAAGACGGCGTGCTCACGGACTACATGTGGGATCAGCTTCGGGCCCGCAAGCAGGGGCGTCCGAGCTCGGGGAATGGTCGGCGGCAGAGCTATCAGCACCTGCCGATGGTTCGGATGACCAACACCTACATCACTGCCGGCCACGATGATCCGGCCGACATCATTGCGGCCACCGATCACGGCGTCTACGTCGCCCAACTGGGCGGCGGGCAGGTGAATACCGCCACCGGCGATTTCGTGTTCGGTATGACCGAGGCGTATCTCATCGAAAATGGGGAGATCGCAGAACCGATCCGGGAGGGCAACCTGATCGGGAATGGACCCGAGGTTCTTACTCGTATCGACATGCTCGGCGACGATTTCAAGATGGGTTCGCCCGGAACGTGCGGCAAGGACGGTCAGGGTGTTCCGGTCGGTGATGGCACCCCGACCCTGCGGGTCACCAGCCTCACCGTCGGCGGCACCGCCGCCTGATTCATGGCTGAGCTTCTCGACATCGCGCACCGCGTCGTCGCGTGGGCCAACGACGGCGAACACATCGAGGCGTACGTAGTCCACGAACGCGAAACCGAAGCCCGTGCGTACGACGGTTCGGTCGAGGCATTCACGAGCGCCGAGAGCCAAGGCATCGGTGTGCGGGTCGTCGTCGACGGCAAGCAGGGGTTTGCGTACGCCGGAACCCTCGATGACGATGCACTGCAGGAGACGCTTCGCGAAGCCCGCGACAACGCTGCGTTCGCCGAGCCCGACGAGTTCAACGGGGTTGCCGAGCCCGATGGGGTCGCAGCCGTCGAACTGGAGCTGTACGCCCCTGGCCTCGACTCGTTCTCCACCGACGACAAGGTCGAGTTGGCAATCGAACTCGAGCGGGCCACACTCGCCGCTGATCCTCGCATCTGCGGCATCGAGTCGGCCGAGTACATCGATTCCGTCTACGAATCGGCTGTCGCCACCAGCACCGGCATCGCAGTGGTCGAGCGTGAAACGGGTTGCTACGTGTCGGCCTATGCGCTGGCGGAGGCCGATGGCGAGACCCAGACCGGTTTCGGTTTCTCGATCGGCCGTGATCCGCGGACGCTCGATCCGGGGGCGGCTGCACGGGATGCTGCTGAACGTGCGACCCGACTGCTCGGCGCGTCCAAACCGGCAAGTGAGCGGCTCACGGTGGTCCTCGACCCGTGGGTCACAGCACAACTCCTCGGCATCGTCGGCCACACACTCACCGGTGAGGCGGTTGTGAAGGGCCGGTCGATGTTCGCCGAGCGGATGGGCGACATGGTGGCCCATCCCTCGATCACGTTGGTCGACGACCCGACCAACGCCGCTGCGTTCACCGCGACCGCCATCGACGGGGAGGGCCTCGCAACTCGCCGCACACCCCTCATCGACAACGGTGTTCTCACCGGGTTCCTGCACAACTCCTACTCAGGACGACGCGCCGCAGTGACGTCGACCGGCTCAGCGGTTCGCGCCGGTTTCAAGAGCGCACCGGGGGTTGGCGCACAGGCGCTTGCGTTGGTTCCCGGTGACCGGTCGCAGGCAGAGTTGATCGCCGACATCGACAACGGCTTCCTCGTGCAGGGTGTGGCTGGGCTGCACTCCGGGGTCAACCCCGTGTCGGGTGACTTCAGTACCGGAGCCGAAGGTCTTCGTATTCGCAACGGGACCTTGGCCGAGCCGATTCGAGAAGTGACGATCGCTTCGACGGTGCAGCGACTGCTCCAAGACATCATTGCGATCGGTGACGATCTCGAGTGGCTTCCGATGAGTGCTGCCGGGGTCTCCTTGGTCGTCGGCGACGTCACCATGTCCGGCGCGTGACGGTGCCCGAATCAACCCGCCTGGCCCGGCGCCTGGTGGGTCAGGCACAACCAGGTGAGCAGATCGAGGTCTGTGCCGGGTCGGCCGTGCGGACCGAGGTACGGGTTCACGGCGGGATGGTGGAATCGCTGACCGTGGCCGAGAGCCGTGGGGTTGGCGTGCGTGTGGTCGTCGATGGCCGAGAGGGATTCGCGCACGCCGGCACCTTCGATGCCGATGTGGTCGACGAACTCGTCGAGGAGGCACGTGACAACGCAGCTTTCGCCGAACCTGACGACCGAGTTGGGTTGGCCGAGCCCGACGGCGTCGCTGCGGTCGACCTCGACCCGTGGGACGACCGGATCGCGTCGACCAGCGTCGACGACAAGCTTGCGCTGGCGGTGGAACTCGAACGGGCCACGATCGGGGCCGACCGGCGGGTGCGGAACGTGCGTACGTCCCTCTACGCCGACACCCGCGCCGAGAGCGCCATCGTCAGTTCGTTGGGCATCGACGGCTGGGACCGCAGCAGCTCCTGCTCACTGTCGACGAGTGCGTTGATCGACGATCCGGATGGCTCGACCCGAACAGGTGGAGCCGTCGACGCTGCCGGAGCGCCGCAGGATCTCGACGTCGAGAACGTCGCCCGACTCGCCGTCGAGCGGGGTGTGCAGCTCATCGGAGCTGGCCCACCGATCACCGGTCGTCCGATGGTCGTGCTCGAACCACGGTTCGCAGCAACCATGCTCGGCATCGTCGCCGGCATGCTGTCGGGCGAGCGAGTGGTGAAGGGCCGAACGCCCTTTGCCGACCGGTTGGGCGAATCGGTTGCTGCGGCAGCACTTTCGGTCCTGGATGACCCCATCGATCCGGAGTCGTTGTCGGCATCGTCGTTCGACGGTGAAGGGATTGCGTGTCGTCGCGTCCCGTTGATCACCGGTGGCGTACTCGACGGCTTCTTGCACGACAGCCGAAGTGCCCGCGGACTCGACACGGTCACGACTGGCTCGGCGTTGCGAGGTGTGAGAGGCACGCCGAGTCCGGGCCACCGTTCGCTCTCGGTTGCACCGGGTGAGGGCGACCTCGAGCGTTTCATCTCGTCGATCGACGACGGTCTGCTCGTCGCCAGCCTCCAGGGTCTGCACTCGGGGGTCAATGCGGTGAGTGGCGACCTCAGCGTGGGCGTCGAGGGAGTGATGATCCGCAACGGCCAGCTCGCCGAGCCGATTCGCGAAGGCACGCTGGCGGGGGCGATCCCGCGAGTGCTGCTCGACATTGCGGCCGTCGGAGCCGATCTCGAGCGCCTCCCCGGCGGATCGTTGGTGCCGACGCTCGTGCTCGAGGGACTCACCCTCGGTGGCGGATCTGCTGCGTAGCCTCGTCATCGCATGCCGATCCTGCACGCCATCGTCCTGGGTATCGTTCAGGGGCTCTCGGAGTTTCTTCCGATCTCCAGCAGTGGGCACCTCGAACTCACGAGATGGGCCTTCGGCTGGGATTCGTTGCCCGATGATCTCGAGCGGCCGTTCGATGTCGCAGTGCATCTCGGCACGCTGGTTGGGGCAGTGGCGTATCTGCGTCACGACGTGGTCAAGTACCTGCGTGCCGGGCTCGCCCCGCTTCGTGGCGCAGCCTTGGGGGTCGACGGCCGGATCGCGTGGTTCCTGGCGGTGAGTGCCGTGCCCGCCGCCAGTGCCGGGGTGGTCGCCGACAGCCTGCTCGACGACCTCGATCACATCTGGCTGATCGCGGTGATGTTGATCGTGTTCGGCTTGGTCCTGCTGGTTGCCGATCGCAGACCTGAGCGACGCGCCCTGCGCGAGTTCCGGTTGCGTGATGCGCTGATGATGGGGTTCGGTCAGGCGTTGGCGTTGCAGCCGGGGGTGAGTCGGAGCGGTGCCACGCTCACCGTCAGCCGGATGCTGGGTTTCGAACGCGAAGCGGCTGCCCGACTCGTGTTCTTGATGAGTCTTCCCATCGTGGGCGGGGCCGGGGTCTACTCCCTCCTCGATGCTTCCATCCCGGCTGACTTCTGGGCGCCGTTCCTGTGGGGTATGGCCAGTTCGGCATTCACCGGTTGGGTTGCCGTGTGGGGAATGCTGCGTTTGGTCAACACGCGTTCGTTCACTCCGTTCGTGATCTACCGGGTCGCAGTTGGTCTCGTCGTGTTGATCGTGGTGGCGATTGGCTGACGGTTTACGAGCGAGACGGTCGATCATCCAACGTTCTTGGCCCCGGTGTTGCGGCGGCGTACATGGCGCACGATGCCTGTCGTCAGCCCTGGTTCAGCGCCGGCCGCATGATCGCGACGACGGTGCCGCCGGTGCCGAGTGCTGCGACGAGGTCGCGGGTGTTGCGCTCTGGGACGGCCACCGTGATCATGTCGTCGTGGCGGTTCAGAACTCTGGCGCCGTCGACCGCGACCCGGTTGGTGGTGAGGTCGTACAGTCGGACGACGTCACCGGCGACGGCCTCGGTGTCGTCTGCCGGGATGGTGAAGGCAAGATGGTCATCGGGAAGGACCGCAGCCAAGCCCGAGCCCGCCTCACGGTCCACTCGTGACGATCGGAGAATCTCCCCGACGGCAAGGTCCACCATCGTGCGGGCACCGGGTTCGACATCGGTCAAGGCATCGGGGGGCCGGAGGCCAGCAGGAACCGGCATCGCAGTGATCGATGCTGGGCCGAGCAGTTCGCCGGCAGGGATGTCGGCGGCGGCAACGAGCACGCTTCCGGTCGTGGTCCAGGCGGCCTCGGCGTCGGCAGCCCTGTCGTGCGCTCGCTCGAGTGTTGCTGCGACCACGAGGGCGATCGTGACCACGGCCGCGATCCGAAGGAGTCGGTAGCGGGCCGCAGCCGTGCGCAACCGTCCTGCGACGGTGATGTGAAGCGGTGTGGGCAGGGACGGACGCGGGGGTACGACCACAGGAGACAACCTCGCAGATTCGAGAACGGACCGGGGGAGGTGTCGATCGGATGTCGTCAGTCGGCAGACGACGAACTGCTTGAGGGGTTGGAGGCTTTCGTCGCAGTGGTGGAAGCGCTCGTCGTGGACGCCGAGGAACCCGATGATTTGGAACCCGACGACTCGGAACTAGACGACTCGGAACCCGACGACTCGGTCGATGACCGCTGGGACGATGAGCCGTGGTCGTTCTTGTAGAAGCCGTCACCCTTGAACGCGATGCCGACCTTGGAGAACACCTTCTTCACCTCGGCTCCACACACGTCGGCATCGCCATCGTGGGTTCGCGGGCAGACCGTGAGCGTGTCCTCGGCAAAGGACTGCCACATCTCAAACATCTCGCCGGTGCGTTCACACCGATAGTCGTAGGTCGGCACGAGTCGGAGGATACCGGTACCGGCGGTGCTCGGCACCGTACGATGAGGCCATGTGGTTGGCTGTCGGGATCGTTGCCGCCTATCTGGTCGGGACCTTTCCGACGGCGCTGTGGCTCGGCCGTCGGGCGGGTGTGGATCCAACGAAGGCCGGCTCTGGGAATCCAGGTGCATCGAACGTCTACCGACTGTCGGGAAAGCGGATCGGTGTGTTGGTTGGCGTCATCGATGCGCTGAAGGGGGTGATCCCTGTCGCCATTGCGCTCGTGCTCGCCGGCAGAGGCGAGGCACATGCGGTCTGGATCGCTGCCGTTGCGGGTCACGTCTGGCCCTTCTACCGGCGCTTTCGTGGTGGAAAGGGCGTGGCGACGGCGGGCGGTGGCGGCCTGGTTCTCTCACCGCTGGTCGGGCTTGCGTGTGCCGTCCTCTTCTTCTCGGTGGTGAAGCTGGGGCGGGTCGCAGCCGTGGGCTCGCTCGCGATCGCGCTCGGCTATCCGATCATGATCTTCGCGATCGGCCGCCCCGGCTGGGAGGTCGCCGTCGGTGCTGGGGTCGCATCGATCGTCGTTGTTCGCCATCAGGCCAACATCAGGCGGATCATCGGTCGGTCCGAGCAACAGGTCTGACCCTCCGATCGCCGCTCATCGTTCGGGAGATGTCTTTTCCGTGACCGCTGCTTGCGTCCGCACTGCTGTGATCCCCGCTGCCGGCCTCGGGACTCGCTTTCTTCCCGCCACCAAAGCGGTGCCCAAAGAGTTGCTCACCGTGGTGGACCGGCCGGCGATCCAGTGGGTTGTCGAGGAGGCCGTTGCGGCCGGTATCGACGAGATTGTGATCGTCACGAGCCCGCACAAGAAACCGATCGAGGACCACTTTGCCCAGATGACCGACCTCGAATCGGCCCTCGAAGAAAAGGGGGAATCGGAGCTACTCGCTCGGGTTCGACACATCAACGAGCTTGCCAACGTCCGCTTCGTGTCGCAGGCGTCGCCGCTCGGTCTCGGCCACGCAATTTCGATGGCAGCCCCTCACGTCGGAGACGAGCCGTTCGCCGTGCTCCTACCCGACGAACTGTTCCCCGACGAGGGTCACACCGTCCGGCGGATGATCGACGTCGCCGAGTCGGTGGGGGGGTCGGTGGTCTCGCTGACAGAAGCCGTGGGCGAAGAGATCACGAAGTACGGCTGCGCCGGCTACTCGATGCGTGATGGCGCAGTGGTCGTTGTCGATCGACTCGTCGAGAAGCCTGTGTTCGAGCGTGCCCCGTCGAACCTGCGGATCAACGGTCGGTATGTGCTCACCCCCGACATCTTCGACAAGCTTGCCTGCACCGAGCCTGGCCGGGGTGGCGAGATCCAGCTCACCGACGCGCTGGCCCTGCAGATCGGTGACCGCGGGTTGCGCGGTCTGGTTGTCGACGACATGGGTTTCGACACCGGGCGCAGGGTCGACTGGCTGCGAGCCAACGTCGAACTGTCGCTGCGAGGAACTGACGGGTCTGCCGTCGCGGTGATGCTCGAAGCAGCTCTGGAGTCGAACGGCTTCTAGTCTGGGTGGGTGCTCCCGCTCGACGAAGCCCGCCAACACGTTCTCGATCGCGTCGCTCGGCTGGAGCCGATCGAGGTACCGATCGCTGATGCGGGTGGCCTCGTGTTGGCTGGCGATGTCGTGGCTGCGGAGCTGGTACCTCCATTCGCCAACACGGCGATGGATGGGTTTGCCGTGCAGGCCGCCGACACTCTCGGCGCGCCGGTGACGCTCCAAGTGATCGGAACGATCGCAGCGGGATCGACGCTCGATGGTGAGGTCGGTCCCGGGCAGGCGGCGCGGATCATGACCGGTGCACCGATGCCGGCCGGCGCGGACGCCGTGGTGATGGTCGAGCGCACTTCGCTCGACGAAGCAGCGGGCACGGTCGAGATCCACATCACAGTGGATGTCGGGAACCACGTTCGCGGTGCCGGTGAGGATGTGCAGCCCGGTGATCTGCTGTTCCCGGCGGGAACGCGACTGACCGCCGGTCATCTCGGCGTGTTGGCCAGCGTCGGCGTGCACACCGTGTCGGTGGTTCGTCGGCCGCGAATCGGCGTGATCTCCACTGGCGATGAACTGGTCGATGACGGCCGGCCACTGTTGCCCGGTGAAATCCGCGACTCGAACCGACGCACGCTGTTGACGCTTGTGGCCGAGGCGGGCTGGGATGCGGTCGACCTTGGGATCGCTGTCGACGAACCCGACGCGATCCGAACCGCCTTTCTCGCCGGGGCGGCGTCTTGCGATGCGATCCTCAGTTCCGGGGGCGTGTCGATGGGAGCCTTCGACTATGTGAAGGTCGTGCTCGACGAGATCGGTGACATGCGGTGGATGCAGATCGCGATCAAACCCGCCAAGCCGTTCGCCTTCGGTCTTGTCGGCACAACACCGGTGTTCGGGTTGCCGGGCAACCCCGTGTCGTCGATGGTGTCGTTCGAGCTTCTGGCTCGCCCGGCGATCGGGTTCATGGCCGGCGACGACGACACGGCGCTGGGCCTGCTCCGAGCGGTCAGCGAAGACACGCTCGAGCATCCCGGCGATGGCAAGGTTCATTTCCTTCGGGTGGAGGGCCGAGTTGACGAAACCGGTCGGTGGCATGTTCGGCGAGCCGGCGGGCAGGGCTCGCATCAACTGACTGCGATGGCTCGGGCCGACGCACTGGCGCTCGTCCCCGACGGTGTCGACATTGCGCCGGGCGACGAGGTCCAGATTCTGCCCCTCCGGTAGCCTTGTCCCATGACCATGCAGCTGATCGACGGGTTCGGCCGAGTGCATCGTGACCTTCGGATCTCGGTCACCGACCGCTGCAACTTCCGCTGCACCTACTGCATGCCGGAGGAGGGGATGCAGTGGCAGGAGCGCAGCAACCTGCTGACCTTCGAAGAGATCGAGCGTGTTGCCAGGATCATGGTCGAGCGGTACGGGGTCGATGGCATCCGGCTCACCGGGGGTGAACCGCTCGTCCGCGCCCGCCTGCCGCTGCTGGTGGAGAAGCTCGCAGCGCTCGGTGTCGATCTTGCGATGACGACCAACGGCGTGAGCCTTCCGCTCGTTGCCGCCGAGTTGAAGGCTGCCGGTCTGACCAGAGTGAACATCAGCCTCGACTCGTTCAGGCCCGATCGGTTCTTGAAACTCACCCGGCGTAACGATCTCGACCGGGTGCTTGCAGGCGTCGAGGCTGCACTCGAGGTCGGATTCGATCCGGTGAAGATCAATTGTGTGGTGATGAAGGGCATCAACGACGATGAGGTCCTCGACTTCGCCGAATTCGGCCGTGAGAAGGGTGTCATCGTTCGTTTCATCGAGTTCATGCCGCTCGATGCTGATGAGATCTGGAACAACTCGCTCGTGCTCACACAGGCCGAGATCCTCGCCACCCTTCGGACCGAGTACGAGCTCGAGCCGATCCAACGTTCTTCGGCGCCCGCCACGCGTTGGCGCTACGCAGATGGCAACGGAGAGATCGGTGTCGTCGCCACGGTCAGCGAGTCGTTCTGCGACACGTGTGATCGCACCCGAATCACTGCCGACGGGCAGTTCAGGTCCTGCCTCTTTGCCGTTGACGAGACCGACGTTCGGGCACTGTTGCGCAACGGTTCCAGTGACGACGCCATCGCCGAGGCCCTCGAACGCACTGTCGCCGCGAAGTGGGCGGGCCATCAGATCAATCAGGTGCACTTCATCCGCCCCCGGCGTTCCATGTCCGAAATCGGTGGCTGAGCACCCCGTAGACTTTGCCCATGTCTGAACGCGGCTTCACCCATCTCGACTCCGACGGTCGGGCGCGTATGGTCGACGTCACGCCCAAGGAACCATCACATCGACGTGCGGTGGCCCGGGGGCGGGTCAACATGACGCCGGAGACGGCATCGGCGGTCGCTCAGGGAGCGATCAAGAAGGGTGATGTGCTCGCCGTTGCCCGCGTCGCAGGTATCCAAGCCGCAAAGCGAACGTCGGACCTGCTGCCGTTGTGTCACCCGCTGATGGTCGGCGCAGTGACGGTCAACTTCGAGATCAACGACGCCTCGATCGAGGTGGAGGCGGCGGTCGACACATTCGATCGCACCGGTGTCGAGATGGAAGCCCTGACCGCCTGCTCGGTAGCAGCCTTGACCATCTACGACATGTGCAAGTCGATGGATCGATCGATGGTCATCGACGCAGTGACACTGTGGGAGAAGACGGGTGGCCGTTCGGGAACGTATCGGCGCCTCGACGACACCTGATGTGCTGTTGGTATGGCGCGGTGCGATGACATCACCGGCAGGCACCGAGGAGAAATAGAGTCACTCGCATTGCCAAAAGATGTCGTTTCGTCATAGAGTCGTCATTCGGAGTGCGCGATTCGGGCGATCGTCTGAGTCCCATGCGGTGCGCGGCGCAAGCATGCGCTGTTTGCTGGAGGGTTCTGTTCAATGATGTCGACGTCGATCGTGGTGTTGTTGTTGGGCGTTGCCTGGTGCGCGTATCTCGCAACGATGTGGAAGGGTTCACGCCTCTCGGCCAGCGCCCGCAGCGATCGCATCGACGCCTTCTCTGCCGGTATGGGAAGCCTGGGTGGGTCGGCGTCGAGGTCGGTCCAGGGGACGGGTCTCCCACGGTTCGAACTCATGCCACGATCATCGGTCGCTGCGGCTCGCCGACGCCGGCACATTTCCCTTGGGCTCGGCGGTTTGGCCTCGCTCACACTGCTTGCATCCTTTGCGCTCGGTGCCACCGCAATCGTCGCCCACGTGCTGCTGGACCTTGCGCTGGGCGTCTACGGCGTCGCCGCGTTGCAACGTCGCAATCGCGCGGCCGAGCGAGAGATCAAGGTGCAGATGCTGTACCCGGAGGGCGTCACGCCTTTTCACGCGCCGCCTCAGCAGGTCAACGCCTGACCCACTGACCGACCGTGTCGGTTCGGCCCAGGGTGCCGCTACGCTCGTTGTTCCCACGGGGGTGTAGCTCAGTTGGTAGAGCGCCTCGGTCGCATCGAGGAGGCCAGGGGTTCAACTCCCCTCACCTCCACTCCGTGAAAGCCTGAGCCCCGAGATCGACACGTCCTCCACAGCACGGTCCACAGCCGCAGCCAACGTTGTCCACAGGCGAAGAAATACCCAGGTTTTTCCACAATTCGGATGAATTGACACCGGTGAAATTTGCCCTAGGTTGGCGGTGCACTCACTTGGGAGGGAGTACCCATGCAACGCCGACTTCGGCTCTTTCTTTCCGTCCTGTTCGCTTTCACCCTCATCGCCGCTGGCTGCGGTGATGACGATGACGCTGCGGTCGACTCGGGAGGTGATGCATCGGCTGACGACTCGGCCGGCGACGAAGCCTCTGACGACAACGCGGCGGGCGAGTGTGCTCCGATCAAGCCGGACGACACCACCAGCTCGGTCGACGCATCCGATGTGACCGCTGCCTTCGTGTATCTGACCGATCCGGGCGACGCCGGTTGGACGTGGGCCCACCATCGTGGTGCCGAGCAGGCGGCCACAGCCACCGGTGCCACCCTTCTAACGGTCGAGAACATCGCTGAGGGCAGCCCCGAGTTCGACCAGTCCGTCCGCGACTTCATTGCTGATGGAGCGGATGCCGTGTTCGCAACGTCGTTCGGCTACATGGATGCGATGGAGGCTCTGGCAGCCGAGTTCCCCGATGTCGATTTCTTCCACGCCACCGGCTACAAGAGCAACGACACCAACTTCGGCAACTACTTCGGGCGGATCTATCAGGCTCGGTACCTCACCGGCCTCACCGCTGGTGCAGCCACCGAGACCAACGAGATCGGCTACGTCGCCGCCTTCCCGATTCCCGAGGTCATTCGCGGTATCAATGCCTTCACGCTCGGTGTGCGAGAGGCCAACCCCGACGCCACCGTCACCGTCAACTGGACCAGCACCTGGTTCGATCCTGCGGTCGAAGGCGAGGCGGCGCAGGCCTTGCTCGACGGCGGTGCCGACGTGATCGCCATGCATCAGGACTCCACCGCCGCGGGCGAGCGTGCCGAGGCGGCTGGTGCCCGCTGGATTTCGTACAACTCCGACATGTGCGAGTACGCCCCGAACGCCTATCTCTCGTCGGCGATCTGGAACTGGGGTCACTACTACGCGCTGGCCATCGAGTCGGTCGCCGACGGCTCCTTCGCCGGTGGGGGCACCTGGCCCGGCATGGAAACCGGCATGGTGCAGATCGGTTCGCTCGCCTCCGACGTCTCCCAGGAGATTCGCGATCTCATCGATCAGCGGAGCGGGGAAATGATTGCAGGCACCTTTGATCCGTTCACGGGTCCGATCAACGATCAGGACGGCAACGAACTCATCGCCGCTGGAGAGACCCCGCCAGACTTCGCTCCCGATGGCTTGAGCCTTCTCGGCATGAGCGTGTTCGTCGAAGGCGTGGTCGGGTCGGCCGCAGGGTGACCCACCCTGCCGTCGAACTCGACGGCATCTGGAAACGATTCCCCGGTGTGATCGCCAATGCCGGGGCGGGCCTGACGGTTCGCCCCGGCACGGTGCACGCCGTTCTCGGTGAGAACGGTGCCGGAAAAACAACCCTCATGAACTGCCTCGCCGGGGTGTACCGACCCGACGAGGGACATGTTCGTATCGACGGTCGAACGATGATCTTCGCGTCCCCTGCCGACGCGTTGGCGGCCGGGATCGGCATGGTGCACCAGGAGTTTCGCCTCGTGCCGACGTTCACCGTTGCGGAGAACGTTGTGCTCGGCGCTGCACCACGCGTCCTCGACACAGCCGAGATCGAACGTCAGGTCGGTGAGGTGGCGGCGCGCTTCGGCTTTCAGGTCGAGCCGGACCGTCCGGTGTGGCAGCTCTCGATGGGAGAGCGGCAGCGAGTCGAGATCCTGAAGGCACTGTGGCGCGACGCCCGGGTCTTGATCCTCGATGAGCCAACTGCGGTGCTGACACCGCAGGAAGCGGTGGAGCTCGGAGACGTGCTTCGCCGGATGGTTGCCGATGGCCGCTCGGTGATCTTCATCTCCCACAAGCTCGACGAGGTTGTGTCGTTCTGCGACGAAGCGACCGTACTGCGCGGTGGCGAGACGGTTGCAGCGTCGGTGCCGGTTGCCGACGTGGATGCATCGGAGTTGGCGCGACTGATGGTCGGCGATGTCGCCGTCGAGGCTGTGCCGATCGCTGTTGCCATGCCCGGCGACCCTGCGCTC
>Ga0181577_10000415_pt1 | contig 34605 bp, 62 predicted proteins | sample 101ome_21_FD_132468 | JGI IMG/M metagenome (GOLD analysis project Ga0181577, IMG submission 132468) | Coastal salt marsh microbial communities from the Groves Creek Marsh, Skidaway Island, Georgia - 101413BT metaG (megahit assembly) | ecosystem: Environmental > Aquatic > Marine > Intertidal...
GAACGGGCTCGTATCAACGAAACACGCATCATCCTCTTTCTTGGCGATTGCCTCACCGAAAAGCTGCGTCAGGTAGGGCACGAGCGGACGAATGGCATCCTGCTGGATCTCCATTGTCAGCTCGTCAACCGCCGCGAGCTTTTTGGCCTCTAAGGTGACTTGGCGGAACGTCGCGCTCGACGCCGTAATAGTCGCGTCCTCGTCCTCGAACGTAACCGAAGGCCCAGCCGTATCGACCGGAATCTTCAGCGTCAAGGAAGTCATCGGAATACGGTCGAACACCCGCCGCGCAACGCCGTGCTTCTCGATGATGTGAACGATCTGGTTATCCAGCGGAGTCGGTACAGTAGCACCGCCTTTAGCAGCGGTAGTTGCCTCCTGATCCGCACGCGACTCGAAGCCGAGACTGCGGTTGTAGAGGTTCGTCATCCAATCCGAGAACGCACGCTCGTGGCCCTCGTCGTTGTCCGGGTAATACTCGTTCAGAACCTCAAGGCCCTCTGCCGCCGGTCCCGCGTTCTCAATGGCCTCAAGGCGTCGCTTCTGCTCCTCGATGACCTCGCCAAGCTGGCTGAACTCCTTCTTGGCGTCCTCAAGCTGCGATCCGTACCGCTGCTCGATCTGTGCGATGCCCTCAAGCAGCGCGTCCGCTTTCTGTTCAAAAGTTTCCGGTGCCGCCTTTGTCTCAGGCGTTACCTTAGTTTCTTCGCTCATAACTAATCCTCCTTAGCGCGTAGCTAGCCGCCGTTACTTGGACGGCGTTACCTTGGATTTTCGCTTGCCGCTTTTCGTCTTACTGACCTTCATGTAAGCCTTGGGTTTCCCCGGCGATTTACCGAACCCAGTGCCAGCACCAGTGCGGCCCCAATCCTTGAAATCAAAACTATCCATTTGTTTTCCTCTCGTCTCGGTCATGAGGTGCGCTACGCGCTCCAGACCATTAGTCCTTGGGCAAACGCGCAAGAACCGAATCAATCCACGCCGTCTGATCGCCGCTAGGCGCGGTAGGCGTGTTTTTATCAACTAAATTACGACCGGCACTGCGATGTGCCATCTCAGTCACTTTATTCAACACCTCGTCGAATCGGTCCATGATACTCGATAAGTCGTCTGACCTTTTCTCATCATCTGGTGCGGCAACCTCTTGCTCCGGCTCCGGTGCCACGTCCTCAGCGACTTTTTCGGCTGAGTTGACGACGCTGTTGATGAGGTCAGTCGCTTGCTGTAGTTTTCCGCGATTGGCGCGATTCAGCACTGCACCAGCTCGCTCCGTCGCAGCCTGTACATGAGAAAGGAAGTCGTTGTAGTCGCCTTCCGACAGATTCCGAATGTCGAACTCTGTCATGGCCGCGATGGTTTGAATAACCCCACGCTGTTCTGCTAACGCTGCGCGCAATGCCTCGGTTTCGTCCGATTCTTCGGCCATCGTTTGCGGTTGCTCAGTAGATGGCGCGCTCAACTCATAGGACGAAGGCACTTGCACCTGCACAGGATCGGCGTTCTCGATCCAGTTCATGACCTCACCACGCAATTTATCAATGTCCTCTACGCCACGAATCTGATGTGCGTTCATAGCGTGATTGTACGTCATTAGCTCGACGTGGTTTGCGGGGACAATGCCGTCACGTAAAGCTAGAGTAAGAGCATCAGCATTGCCCGGAACCGGGACCGGCGACAGCTCAACAAGCTCATTGCTCAGTAAGTCAACCGCTTTCATCTCTTTGTTGAACTTGCGCTCAGACGGAATAAATCCAGCACTGATCCCCTTGAGGAAGCCGTCACGGGTCAGGCGATAGACAGTATCCGCGAACTCGTAAGTCTCTTTCTTGGCAAACTGAATGTTTGCGCGCAGAACCTCGTCATCCTCGCGGACATTGATAGCTCGCCCGATAGGGGGCATCTGTTTGTTGTGCGCCCAGAGAACGACGGGATTCTTCGTGTAGTTATCAAGATTCCAGCCAAGCACTCGTGTTCGGTAACGATCAACCCCGCGTGTGGACGCAACGTACTCAACGACACGATCTTCCTCGGAAAGAGTGCGGATCTCTACGTCGAGCGAGCGCTTTTCGATCTCGCTTTTATGCTGTTCCATCTTTTCTTCTCCCTTTAGGCAACAGGCAGCGTCAAACACGCACACCTAGCGCGATAATCTTGCGCGGGATACGCAATGCCATTGCTAAAATCTGCGCCAATGTCGCGTATTTCCCCGTCATTGACATGGTTACATGAACCCTTCGATCTCGAAGCGATCCACTGGTGTTTCTTTATGCCGCATGAGGCCATTCCCATGAGGCGACCCGCATTGAACACATGGGCTACTTCCATGTGCGCCAGTTGTTTCAGTTTATTAGTGACGCCACGGATGATTTCCTTGGCATCGGAGTTTGTATCTTGAATCTTACGTAAGACCACTACGGGCGTTTTACATAATCGCTCTACTAGACGGTTGTAGGCTAGGCCGTCCACTTGATCTTCTAAGTAGAAAGCATCGGCTCGGCTGAGTTCATCGAAGACGCTCTGGCCGCCTTTTTCCAGTATGTCGCCTACCTGAGCCGCTACCAACTTCTTGAACTCGTTGACCTCGTAAGTCTCGTCGAGTTCATCGCCACGAACGACGCGCCCACGTAACTCGAACATATACCGCGACATCTTGCGTTCCATTTGAGATGTCATGCGTTTCAGGATTTCTCGGTAACTGTCGATATAGATTTGTCTATCTTCGTAGGTCGATGGATCTATTGCATCCTGTGCGATTGCACGGTCCTTGTCGGTTGATTCCGCGTCGCCCTTTTTCTCGGCCTGCTCTTTCTCTTTTATGATCGACTTGTCGTCTTTTATCTGCTGTAGCCCGGAGGCGGCGGCAACGTCAGCGGGCACCATCGAAATCGGTATCCACCACTTTTTTTGCCACTCGTGCTCATCGAACGGGAGACGGAACGCCGAAATCAGTTCGGCTAGCGGAACGCCCGCCTTGTTGAGTTCGATCGCCTGAGTGATTTGCTCTGAGATCGCCTCGCGCAATCCGGGTGCCTCCCGCGTCTCGAACACAACCGTCAGTTCAGGTGCGTACTTAGCGAAGAACTGCGCGTCTAGCGTATCCTCGATGTACCTGACCTTTGGCAACCAGTTCGCGTCAGCGAACAGGCGCATTTCGACTGACGCCGTAGAGTAGTTGCTGTTATTGGGGTCGTTTATCAGAAGACCCGGAACACCATAGACAGCCGCTATCTGCTCACGGCTAAATCTGCGCTGCTCTAGGTATTCCATGTCAGCCTGACCTAAACCGACCTGCTGATAGGACCAATCACCCGCTAAGACGGCAGTGCGGTGTGATTGATTGACTCCTCCGTATTCTTCCTCGAACTGCGACTGAACCTGATCGCGCTGTATGCGGGATAGCGGTTTTTTGTGCAGTAAGATTCCACCCGGCTGAGCATTGTTCTCGAAGAACTTCTCGTTATAAATAGCCGCGTTCACGTCCGTGCGAATTGCGTGCATCGCTGGCGTCAGCGGACTCATTCCCCAGTGCTCGCTCTCTGGGTTGAAGTTCTTGAAGTGAATCAGCTCGTCCGGTCGGAAAAAGATATGCCTTGCCGAATCGGTTGGCTGATACTTGTAGCTCAATAATTCCCCGGTGCGGTCGCTGATTATTGGCTCCACCCGGCGTGGATTGAGCGGCACCAAGGGGAAGGGCGATGTAGCGTTTTTCTTTCCGCCGCCTGTCGCCCACAAGCTATTGCCCGCAAGTTCATAGTGGGCAATGAGGGAGAACTTGAAATCGTAAGCAGATTTTCGTGGCGCTGGCCGACGAAAAAGCTCGGCAATCGGGTGCGAATCCGGCACCGGCTTGCCTGTGACCCGGCTTTGCACCGTAACTGGAATCGAGGCAACTAGCCGTGCAATCGCGGTTACGCAAGCGTACACCCACGACTGACGCATATAGGCGGTTTCCTCCGTGACAGTCGCAGCACCACGAACTGCGTCGTAAGGCAGGCCGCGTAGGAACGCCTCAGTAACTTGGTCTAGTGTCGTTCGTTCCTCAAGCTCTAGCCCCTTGATCGGTCTGTCGTAAGCGTCGCGTAACATCTATGTCACCCATCAACTGAAAAACTCTACCATCATCTGCGTCTTTGCGACCTCGAACCATGCAATGCAGTCCGTCGCCGGGACGCCATGAATTGAGATGTTCACGTTGCCTTCCTCATCCTCGTACATCACTAGAGCCCGTTTCCAGCTCACGCCCGCAGCAACCTTATCCCGTAACGCCTCCATATCCTCGGTGCGATGTTTGTCTATGGGGATCACGTTGGATTTCTGCATGATTTACTCCGATGAACATTGTTTCCCCACGTCGGGGTTTTTTTGTGGCATGAGAAACACAGCGTCCTGCCGTTCCTCACATCGAATCGTAACTCAGGATGTGTTTTCTGTGGCTTGATATGGTCAACCTCTAGCTTTTCAGCCGAGCCACACATGACGCATCGGTAATTGTCGCGCTCTAAAACGTATCGCTTGAATCTCTTATAACGCGGGGAACGCGAAATATTCGATTCCGCCACACCGCCTTTCCATGCTGGCGCTCTATCCCCCCGCCGTCGCCCGGTGCGTTTTTGCGCTAGGAAACACTTACGGCAAAGGTTCTTTTTCTCAGTAGGCCGGCGCTTCCGGCATGACGGGCAGCGTGAGCCGCGCATCGAACCGCTTTTTGCGTCGATCTGCCAGCGCTCATGATTGCGGGTATTTATCTTCTGCGAGGTGATCCCGCGATAACTGTACCTGCTGGCTATGCGTACTGGCTTGAACCCCAGCAATAGTAGTAGGCGTATGTTGGACCAGACTTTATTTTTGCCAGATGCCGCTACCACTTTACCTTGTCGGCCCAGTAGGCGGCTGACATTTTGCCTTTTGCGATGTTTTTCTTATGCCTAGCCTTAAACGATTCACGCCTACGCCGCGCCGCATCAGATTCGTTCGCTTTTTTCGGTGAACCACTAACACCTTGCTGCCCGAAGCGGATTAGCTTTACCTTTTCGCCCTCTTTCGCCAGCACGGCGTGGCTCTTTTCTGGGTGCTTAGGCGTCCGCTTGGGCTTGTTGTAGCCTTGAAACTTTTCGCCGTGATAATCTATTGCCATCGTCTTGCCCTACTCCGAGAAACTTTCCAAGAAATCGAACGCGATGATTTCAAGTGCGCGTCCCTCGTCCAGATCCTCGTTGGTCCACTCGCGGCACTTTTGTATAGCCGCGTCAATCATGTGCCGCTGATGTCCTGTCAGTATAATCGGCTCTGTCGGCTGTTCGGACTTCATCGCACGCTCATATCTACAAAGCCGATAAACCCCGCTGAATATTCATGAAACGCGAGTAATGCCGCATCCGTAATATCCGGGGAATGGTCGATCTTTTTTTTCATGTCGTCTTTGGAGTCTACCCGTCTGCGTCCGTCCGCTGTAAATGCGTATTCCACCGGCAAGCACTCTTTGATAAGTTGCTCGACAAGATCAGGGTCGATTTCCTTACTGAACGCAAGCTGTCTATCGGCTACTCTGTCAGCAAAGGTGAACCACAACTCATCACGCAACCGCACGTACTCATCCGAGCGCGCGGCATTTTCAGCCACATCGACGGGGATTATTTCGATTATTGGTGATATTAACCCCTGATTCTGTTGATCTTGTAACATATCAACCAGCCCGCCACCGACCCCGATTGAGTCTATGTTGACGAACTGAATCATCGGATAGTCCTGCAACAACTGAAGTATGATGCCGCAAGTCTCCGCTACTGAGTTGCCGTGCCAGCGTTCAAGGTACTTGACGTTCTGACCATGCCTGATGCAGATTGCCGTCATGTCGCTGCCGAATCGTGCTACATCGCACCCTAAATACCACGGCTGGCTAGCCCTGACATCGAACTCCTCTCGCTCTTTACAGTATGCCATGTCAGCCCTGTTTATTAAGGTATTCTCCGAAATGTGCGGGAATTGTCCGTCGATACGCACCTGCACTATTGCGGAATCTTTCCCGTACTTGGTTTCCATCCTTTCGATGTGCGCTTTGCTCACCAAGTTGGATTCACGCGCACTGAATTGCAGTGTGTGCCACACGTTATTGTCGTCGTGATGCGACTCGTAAAACGTGCCGTATGGCAATGTCGGGTTACTTATCATGAGCGCAAGGTTGTGGGGTTCTGACAGGCCACCGAGTAGCGCCTCTAGGAACCGATCTTCGACGCCGGACGCCTCGTCGATCACGACCAGCATATGCTCGGCGTGCTCCCCTTGCAGGCCCTCAACGTCACGGGCTGTTTTCGCAACAGCCGCCCATTTCAACGGCCCCCCTCTTACCTGTACGCGAGTCGCCCGCCACTCTAGGAATTGGTTTAAGAACGCGCTACCCCGAATCTGCTTGTCGAGTTCGCCCCAGAGAACTGAATGTAACTGCTTCTCGGTCGGGGCGGTGCAATAGACGAAGGCGTTCTCGAAAACCGTGAGGAACCAAAGTATCCCCATAGCGGCACCAGTGGTTTTGCCGCAACCTTGTCCACTGGCTACCGAAACGCCGAACTTCCCTTGCCCCGGAGTGAATGACCAGAGAGCCTGTAGTAACTCTTGCTGGTGCTTATTGGGGTGTAGTCCGATAGCCTCTCGAACGAACTTGATCGGGCCGTTCTTGTCCTCGCGCCATCGGACTATCCTGCGACGAACCTCGGTAATGTCGTCGTAAGTCCACTCCTCATGTAACGGCTTTGCCACTAATGTACGGTAGGCTTACTGGTGACTGGAAATCCGTCGCCATCTTGCTTTTCCGGCGGCTCATGGAAAACACTGAGAGTCGGACCCTCGACCTTGTGCTTGACGATCTTGTCCTTCGTCTCGTAGACGCCTAGATCCTGCCCGACATTGATGACGGATTGGTCTAAAGCCTTCATGTTCTCAACGGCACGCATAGCCGTGTCGAGCTTACCCTCTTTGATCGCCCTCTGCCTGATGCTTTCAAATTGACGGTAACGCGCCTCTAATTTCGCAAAGAACTTGGGCCAGACCTCTTTAGCATCCCATGCCCGTTTCCGCAGCATCGACATTCTGTATTTATACTGCCGGACTGTCAGTTTCAGCTCTTTGCGGATTTCAGCGGGTTGATACCCCGCCGCGAGGTAGTTGCCGATCAGCCTCGCCTCCTCGCGCACCTTTTCGGTTCGCGGACGGCCACGCCGTACTTCAGGCTTGTTGTCGAATATTGGCATTATTGCCTCCTCGCAAAATACACCCCACACCACTGTCGCAGCGGATAGCCTTTAGAGCCGTCCTCAGTCATGCCCAGACGTGGGGTTCAAATCCTTGCGGCGTCCAGACTGCGACATCTGAGGGCATGAGGACCGCAAGGCTAAAGCCTCGCCTACGGGAACCGCTGAACGAGACTCCAGAAAAACTATCTGTTACTTGCTGACCTTGCCGCCGCGCTTTCCGCCGCCGGCCCTCTTCTTGGCGTCTTTCTTTGTCACGGCCTTCTTGCCGCCCTTGTTCATGTACATATTAATTACCCGCCTTCTTTGTTTTTGGCATAGGGCGCGGTGCCGTCACGCAATATGCGCTCCCCTTGACCATGCCGGTGCCCTCGCCTCTCGGAACTTGGTTCTTGAGTCCTCGTCTGTCCATGCTCTCCTCCTATTTTACGGCTAGCCAGCCCTTGAACCCTAATGCCTGAAAAAAAGACTCCGTGTAGAATCCAGCCGTTTCAAGCATTTCGAGCGTTGCGTCCGCCGGAAGCGGTACGAGCACGTTTTCCAGTGCCGCCGCTTTCTTGTTTATCTGATCGTCGGTGTACCCTTTGGACTTTTTGTATATCTCGTAGATAAACTTCCACGGGTTGTCGGTATGCTCAAAGCATTTTTCAACGACAATAAACGCCCCGCCATCGTTTAGTGATTCATAGGCGTTTTCTATAATGCCCCTACGGCGCTCGACTGGTATAAATTGTAGTGTCAAGATCGCCCAAATCACACTGACGCTATATAAATCGCTGGGAAATCCAGAGCGCAGGTCGTGGCGTTCAATCGACTCAACGCACTTTCCCTTTAGTTTTGTCTTAGCCGCAGTGACCATACTGGCCGACTCGTCGTATCCCGCATATGTGAATCCGACTGGCCTCGACCACGAATCGTGGTAGTGCGCCCATTGTGTCCCGGTGCTACACCCAAGGTCTACGCACAGCGAATACTTTTGCGCGTATACACGGGTCAGTAGTGAAACCATTTCGCGCAACCCAGATAAGCCCGGTATGCTGCGTGCGAGCATATCATCGAAACAATCAGTGACCGATTGATCGAACTTCCACGCACGACCCGGTACATGATAGCGACTATCCAAAGACATATTCCAACAACCTCCGCGCAATAGATTCCGCCACCATCGGCGGAACACACCTTGCTACTCTTTCGAGCTGTGCCTGCGTCCCGCCAGTCAACTTGAAATCCGCCGGAATTGTAGAAAGGGCCTTCGCCTCATCTGGAGTTATTTTTCTACGAATACCGTCGTCGGTCAGGATGTTTAAGTTGCTGCCGAAAAAACTCTTTGCGTTCTTACCAGCGCGTACCTGCGCTACGGTAATTGTTGGAATCGGTGTCTTGTCCGCCGGTAGCCACGAGATACGGCTCGCCCTGTCTTTGCCGTGTACGTGGACCCTTTTTGCGTAGGGTATGGCATCTCGAACCGTATAGATGTGAGGAGACGGCTTAGGCCATACTGGGTTTTTGCCGAGGTCATCGCGGACGCCAATGAAAAACAGTCGGCGTCGCTTTTGCGGCACCCCGAGGTATTGCGCGTCGAGTATTTTGGCCTCAACTTTATAGCCCAGTTCGCGGAACAGCCTCATGTATGCCGAGAAAAAAACTCGTGACCTTCTTTCCGCAAGTCCGGGTACATTCTCGGCCACAAAGACTTTAGGGCGAACCTCTTTGACGATTCGTGCAAGCTCTGGGAATAGGTCGTCTGTACGCTGTTTCTTGGCACCGGAGTAGTGAGACTTTACGCCCCAGCCATCTTCGCATAATCCGGCGACCGAATAGCTCTTACACGGCGGTGATCCGGTGAGAACGTCTACCTCAGTTGTCGGTATCTTGCTGAGAATATCGGTTTGCCCGTTGATCTTGCGTATGTCCCGAGTGTCGAGTATCGCTTTACTGTCATTGCGGGCGTATGTTTCGGCGGCTGAGCGCACAAACTCATTCGCCCACATTACCTCGTAGCCGCAAAATCGGAACCCGAGGTCCATCCCCCCCATGCCTGAAAACAACGACACGACCTTGGGCCCATTCGGCTCAGGAATGTCCGCCATTGATTTGATTCGGTATGGCGGTTTCATTCAGCAATAAACCCAAACGTCAATAGCCGTCCTTGTTTTCCGCCGAGTGAGCCTTGGAACCAAAGCGGCAGCTTATTGCGTACCGCGCGTAAGTACAGTTGCATCAATAGCGCCGGACTTTCGTCGTCCCCGGCCTCAGTCATTAGCAAGAACTCGACATTCTTGATCGTCGTAGGGATATGAAACTCTTGGTCGTCCGCGAGTAACGCCACTCGGCCCCTGTCGTCAATCCCGCCATACACCGGGAACTCAAGCGCCGGATGTGCGAGCTGATCGAGGTAGGGTATATCATCCAATTTCTCGGATTTTTCGTAAGAGCGAAATCGTCTGCCGCAAAGGCGTAGGCGGAAGGTGGACTCGTACCCTATAACCCCATTCGTCATCAGCCGCATATACCACGGACTGTAGACGCCTAAAGCGCCGTGATTTAACTCAAGCGGTACGCTGACGTGTTCCACTAGAACTCCGCGAGCGTACTTGAATCGTAGAATATTTTTATACGTGGCGAGACAACGTGGACCTCGTGCCGATACGGACCTATCCGCACTGGATAGTAGTAATCAGCGCCAAATCTCACGCCGCGTTCTTTCGCCATTTGCTGATAGACTTTTTGTACCCGCACCCAGCCTTTTTTGTTCCATCTCGTTTTAAGTAAGCGGTCATGAAACTGGCGCAAGCCAGATGCAATTTGGTATGGTGACGGTGCCCGATACATCGGCCTCATTTTCCAATAGTCGAGAAAGGGCTTAACCAATCCCCACTTCGCTTTGCGTTGGTTGAAGGCTTTTACCGAGATTTGCCGCACCCACCTATATGCGTCCGTAAACGCATAGAAGTCTATGTAGTCAATGCCCGCGCGTTTGTACGTGCGCTCATACTGTAGGCCGTCGTCATCTACGACGCGCCTGTCGCACCTCAGTTCGTCAGCGACCTCCTCGCCGCCGTGATAAACGTCTATCGACGCACCGCGCGAGTCGATACTGAGTTTTCCGCCGCTCAGACCAGCTACTACTCGTGGCTCCTCTATGGCTTTCGTGGTATAGAGCAGTGGGTGCATGGTCTGAATCGTCACTTTCCGAAGGCCGGGGTAATAGTTCCAGTCAACCTCGTCGATTATTGCGAATGTGTCGCGCGTCAGGTCGTCAAGCGTTGAAGGTATTCCGATCTCAATGAGTTCGAGCCCGAAGTGTTCTGTTACTTTACGAGCGGCGGCCAGATCGGCACTGCGGTGGCCGCTCAAATAAAACGTATAGCACCGAGGCTTATGGCCGTACTCTAAGGCCGCGAATAACGCGGTCATTGAATCTACGCCGCCGCTTAGTAAGAGTGCGGTATCGGTGCTGGCGATGTCCGCCCACCTTTGCACGAACATTTCACGTCCGCGCCTTGCAACATCATCGGGGATTGTACTCAAAATCTTTACCGCAATGCGGGCAGGTGATTATTGCGTCCTCGTCCTCCTCGGCGCTCTCAAAGTCGTCAAGGAGATCGTCGTCGTCGTCGTCGGGAAGTTCCGGCATTCCGTAATCTAGCCCCGGTAGGTTAATGAAATCGTCGATGCCTATTGCGTCGATGTCCTCAATAAACCTGTCCAAGCTCTCTTGCGTAATGACCCCGTGCTGAGACGAAATCATGAGCACGATGCGCTTTGCGGCCTCTTTGTTGTCCGCGTCAATATGTATGACGGGTAATTCGGGCACGACAAAGCCCTCGCTTTCCAATTCCTCTAGGGCTAGGCAACGTCCAGTTCCGTCCAGCACGTAACGATGATTGGACCAAATAAAGAATGGCGTCGTGAACCCATCGTTCACAATCGCGTTCTTGAGCTTGGTTACGTCGCGGTTGTTTTCTTCTTTGAGGTCGTTGCGTTCGTAGGTGCGTAATTCGCCCCACGTCATCATGTCGAAGCCGCTGATTTTACTGACTATTTCCTTGTTTTCAATCATGTCATCCGCGAAGGGTGGGGGGACTAGCGCCGTGAGATGCACAAGCCCCCCACCCCGTGATCGGCAGGGGGTAGCCGATGCGTAGGAACCTGTTGCCGCCACAAGGCCGCCCAAGCCTTATGACCCACCATAAAGTATGAAAAACTTGAGTCCTCATTTCAACTACCAACACGCGCTATATGGCGGCGATCCTATGTTGACTGCGTTTTTTCAGCCCCGCCGCGTTGCTGTTTGTACCATTTGTCTATTTCGCTTCTGGTCGAGCGCCACTTACCCTTAGAGAAGAACACCGGAAAGTCTCTTTCCACGGTCCACTCGGTGAACTCGTCACGGGAGCAGCGCGCGTAAAATGTGATTTCCTCAATCCCTCTCAGGGCCTCGGGCGACTCATAGGTCACGTAGACCCCTTGCTGGAAGCGGGTTGAAGCCACCCCCGAGACTCGAACTGATCCCTCAACGCTTTCATCGCCGTCACTATCTGTGAAGTGTAGGATTCTAGGGTGAGCTTTTTCCCGCATAATTGACGTACCGCCTCGACTTTATTTAACCCATAGACCGCGCCTGTAATCGGCATATTACTCAGTGCGAACTCAGCCTGTATGCACGCACACTGAACTTCGCTCAAGGTAGCGTCTATAACCTTGCCCACGTCCGCCATTTCGAGAACCCCCTCGCCCCCGCCAGCCGGACTTGCCGATACCTGTTCATCCATTCGGCAGGATGTTGGCACCCCTAGCGTACTGCGTAAATAAAAATGCCGCGTCAGTGCCGAGCTGACGCTAGTGTAGCGGTACAATCAATCGCCTTCCGCCAGACTATCCAGTCCGTTGTATTCATTCTCGACTTGTTCGCGCGCAAGTTCCTCCGCCGCGCGGATTGTCGCCAGTGCTCTTTCAAGTCCAGCCACGCAGTCTGTAATGTCGTCCGGTTCGTCTTTCCACACGCGGACCCAGTCCATTTCTACCGCGTCCTTACAGTTTCCGACCATCCTACGCATCAGTTTGGTAGGGTGCATCGGCTGATCGTACACGTTACGGCCTGACACAGCCTCGCGTAATTTAGTGACGCTCCAGTTATTGTCTGATGCCTTGGCGGCCCATTCGCGCAATTCCTCTGGGCTATGCTTGCCGCGCTTAGTCAACTCCCGCCAGTGCCCATAGGACATGAACGGGAACTCTGCACGCATAGACGGCTTGACGAGCCGATCTACCCGAGCGGCGTCTTTTACCGTTTGATAGCCTTGTCCTAGCTCGGCACAAAACGACTTGAATGACTTCTTGTGGCTTTCCAGGTCGGGGCTGTCGAATCTCATGTCAGCTACTCTGTTCGCTAGCCGTCCGAGCATCCAGTAACTCTCAGTTCCGAGGGCGACGATCTCGATACCTGTGTTGATGACATCATCCCATGAGTTCGCTGAATCAATCACATCATCAACATTCAGTTTCATTCTTTAACCTCCACTCCTCTTGCAGCTTTACCATGCACGCCTCAACTCTCACCCTGTAACGCCGCTGGAACTCCAGTATGCCAATCGCGTGTCGTTCTGTGTGGTGTTTACGGCACAGGGGCCAAGTCCGCTCATCTGACCACCGGCCTGATCCTCGTGTCGGATGATGGTCGGGGTCTGAAGGTAAAGCCCGACAGACACTACATGGCTTGTTCCTGATGAAGCTCAGGTAGTGCTTATTTTCACGCGACACGCACTACTACCTTAGCCGCATACATGGCTATCCACGCCGCGTCAGCCGCGTCCTGTAGCTTTATTCCGAACGATTCAGACGCCGTGCGTAAGCTCATACCCTTAATTGTCTCGCCTTGGCGCTTCCCCCCGTAGTCCCTTGCGAGCGCTTGCCATTCGGCTGGTTTTATATCTATGCACGTATGGCCGAAATCCAGCGACTTTTCCTCGATCATTGCTTTGACCAACGCTAGTTTCTTGGCGACCCCAATTCCACGCGACATAGGATCTTCGATGGCTACGACGAGTTTTCCGGCATCGAGTAATTGTCCATACAGGTCAACCACGCGCGCTCTCAAGTCATTACGGCGTTCCGTGAAGTTCTTTTTTTTATCTAGCTCTATTACCCCGTGCCGAGTGACCTCGCCATTCATGACGAGGCACCATCCGGTGACGTGACTGCCGGGATCTATGCCGATTACGTTCACGGGAACCAGTTATACTGATTTCTCGTCTCAATATCGACTAGCTCATATATGCCGCGCCTTATTGTGTCGGATGACAATGAAAAATCGCATAGTGTTTGCAAGTTCTCAATGACGAACTCGAAGGAAAAGTACGGATATGCCGTGTTCGATCTATCGTTGAAGAACCATTGACCACAATCAAGCCAATCATCATCACGCCGTCGCAAGTAGGAGTGCTTGCTGTTGCCGTGCTGACTTATTGGTAGTCCGCGTAGGAAAGTACGCAAAGCATCGCCAAGTATAGCCCACAAGAGCCGCGTTTCGTCAGTTGAGAGAAATGAGCGGCTTTGCGCGTAGTACAACTCCTCGCCATCTAAGCAGGCGTGGATTACTAAATGCAGTGTGGTCTTTTGTTGCTTGGTGAGCGCGTGCTTGGGGTCAATCTCGTAGCCCCTGAGCATCCTGTTCGCCATACGCTAAAACGGTATGTCGTTGTCCTCAAAGGCAGGCACGGCATCGCTATTTTCGGTGGACCTGCTTTTCCCGCTTGGTACTAACTTAACCTCGTTCGGCCAGATGTCACAGCGGCCCTCGTCGTCCACTGAAATCCGTCCATCTACTAAGATGAAGTCCCCCTTTTTGTACAGACGCGCCGCCGATTGTGCTCGGTCGCCATGCAAGAAGACGCTGAACCACGACGTTTGCTCGCCCCATTCATTCGTATCCTTATTGAGCCTACGGTGGTTAGCCGCAATGCGAAGGCGGCAATACTCGCGCCCATCCCGTGTCGATCTCATATCAGGCTCGATGCCCAGTCTGCCTAGTATCTGAACTCTTGCGTACATTACATTGCCCCTTTCGACTTCATGTTTTCGACGATGCCTGTAATTAACTGGTTCATGTCATCGTCAGATTCGTTGTTTTCGCCAGCCTCGAATGTTGGTGCCGGTACTCGTCCCTGCTGCCACCCGATAAAAAAGGCGATGGCAATTTTTTCACACGACTCCAGCCGGCTGTCCGCGCTCGCGTCTGGGTATGCGTTATCGCATACCGCTTTTGCGGTGAGCATGAACCGAGAAAAGATTTGTGCGGTTTTTTCGTAGTCGAGCTTCTGCGGGGTTGGCCGAGATCCACTAACTTGCGGGGGTGCCGCCTCCGGCTCTTGGCTCGACGGCTGCCCGGCACGTTCAACCGCCGTTGGCGTAATCCAGTATTGTGTCGTGCCGTTGTATTCGCCCTTTTGTGTCATCTTGGCGGTAATAACGTCACCGGCCATAATCGTGCCGTTTGTAGGTCCGTAAGATCCGCCCCACACCGTGCAATAGATGCGCTGTCCGTCCTTCTCAGCCTTGAAGTTCAAGCCCGACTTGCCGTTCTTAGTCTGAAACTCGTTTGCGTCTGATGTCGCTGTAACTTTCCCGATGTTATCGGCCACAACCTCTACCCCTCTACGCGACGATTAAGTCGTCTGGTTTTCCTCCCCCGGTACGAATACTTGACGTTCGTGCCGGGTATTCTACCGAAAGCGTTCTCCCCTATCGCATCCTTAAAGTAATTTTCCGACCTCTGTTTAACCTCTTGCCAATAAGCGATCTGATCTCGCGCTTCCGTCAGTTTTGCGTCATGTTCTGCTGATTCATTACCAAGGTCTACGGTGCGTTCCTCGTCGTATTGCGTATATCGTGCTTTAATCGCTTCCTTGGTCGTCTCGTGGCCGTCAACCGGAACCGGGATTACGTTTATAACATGGTCCCAGAACTTTTTTTCAGCCTCGCGTAGTTGCCCGATGAACCGCTCGTCGCGCGGCACGTAGATGTGCTTATATTTTTGTCCGCCAAGCAGCACGGCAAAGTAGGCATAACCCGCGCCAGTAATCGCCATGTAGTGATAAACTTGTATGAGGTAGTGTTGAGGTATCGCGCCGTCGTCCCACCAATGCGACGTGTAAGCCCCGCCGGTCTTGACCTCAAGTATTCCGAGCCGTCCGTGTTCATCGAGGATGTAGCCATCCGGTGTCCCGAGGATGAAATCGTCGGTCGAATCCTGACGCAATGACCACGGGGGGTCTTGGTGTACACGCAGCCCCGTGCTCTGCCTGAATACCTCTATGACGTGCGGCTCTAAGGTGCGCCCCCAATATGCGGGTCCGTAATCCTCGTCCGCCGATGAAGACTCCTCGCAAACCTGTCCTGTCAGTAAGCACCAGAAGTAATACCGGGACATATACGGATTGACGCCGCACGCCTTCGATGCGCCGGTGCCGGTGATCCCGTTCTCGCGCGCCTGTAGCCACTCGGATTCACTGGAGCACCGTATTAGCCGGCCCCCGATCTTTACCCCAACCTCGTCCACAGCTCATCATCCTTATTGCACCATCCGGGGTGGGTACAACCTATTTGCCCACAGCCCGATTGATTATCACTATTACGGCGTGAAGTTTTCGCCGCCAATGTCGCCGCTGCCTAAACAGATGCCGCGCGACCTCGAACGATCATCAGTCTACCAGTGGGAACAAGAAAACTTTTCGGATAGCGAGATTCCTGATCGTGATTTTGTCCACAGCCTTGTCTATAAGATGTGCGCTGATTATTGCGTGCCCGTGCCGGAAATAAAGTTCATCAAGCGGCCTGATAGCGTCAGGAGTTTCGGTGGGCCAGCACAGATAAAACTTTCCCCGACAGCCGGGGTGCAGACCTTAATACATGAGTGCTGTCATGTAATAGCCCCGTACTACTGTTATGCACATGGGGACGTGGAGCCGTGGCACGGCCCTACTTTCAGGCGTCTGCTCTTGACGAATCTCAGCAACTACGATCAGTGGCCGATAAAGAGGGCAGTAATTTCAGCCCGTGAGTACGAGCTGTCTATAGCCCGTGCGATGTCGTGTCCGATACCGCCGGGGCCAATTCGGCGGCGCACCGCCGCAAGATTCGCTCTTTACCTCGATAGTGTCGGGGGAATCAACAAAGCGTCGTTTCGAGAACAGATCACCCTACGGTGTTGGCAAGAAGCAGCCGTATGGCGGAACAGTTTGCCAAAAGCACTGTAAAAGCATTGACACAATGTCCGCGTGGTGTATCTTGCCCCTGATATTAGGAGCGTGCTGACGTGGTAATCGAAAAAAATCATCAGTGTGACCCGAGTGAGTCGTGGAACGAGTACGACGCACGAGGGCTTTACTTATGCCGGGTGTGTGTCAAGTGCGAGGAGCAAAAAATGAGGTCTTACCGTCCTGATGTGCTTTCGGACCCGCAATATTGGCACGATGAACCTCTGGACGAGGATTGACCAATGCGCGCCAGAGTGGCGGAACTGGCATACGCAGGGGACTTAAAATCCCCCGGCTTCGGCCTTGCGGGTTCGAGTCCCGCCTCTGGCACCAATGAGGGTCTGCTGTGAATGACGAACAATTCGATAAGTGGGGTACTTTAGTCCGTGAGGTCCGTAGTCATGGGCTTGACGCACTGCGTACACTTGATGGATCGTCGGTTTATCTGCGGCTCGTACAAGAGGGCAAGACTACCTCAAGCAAGATAGAAAAAAACATAGCTCATCGACGGTTCCACCGCGACCGGGATGAGATACCTCACGCTATTGCAAGGATTTGCAATTACGAAAGGCTTCGGTCTATTGCTGGCAGGGGGATCGTCCGGCGTCTCGGCGCGGACGGGCTTATGGATGATTTAATCAAAGCGCAAGATCGTGTTTGTCCTGTCTGTGGGGAGTGAGATGAAAAAGCCAGATCACGGAACAATCGAGTTTTACCTTTCGTCGGCACAGGCCCTAGCCGCGACCGGCGATTTGCAAGGCGCATCCTCTATGGCCCTCACGGGTCTATACGAAATGATGCCCCATGTGCCAGACGATGCGAGGCGTTTTCTTGTGAATCGCATGATGAACGCCGATGATTTATTCGGCCCCAGTGCTCAGGAGTCCTCTTAACGCTCCGCGTTAGGCCCTGTAGCTCAGTCGGTTAGAGCGGTGGACTCATAATCCATTGGTCGCGGGTTCGAGTCCCGCTGGGGCCACCAATTTTAACGAATAATTCCTTGTGCTTGATACAAACGTGCCTAATTTAGAGGCACGAGGTTGAAAGATGAACTACAAGGAAAGTATGAGCGATTACGAATCACTGTGGGGCTTGGGCTACGACCCGGAGGTCTGGTCAGAGCAGCGGGGTTCGTGCGAAGACGGATACCGGCTGCTGTTGTGGCACAGCGCGGACTTCGGTCGGCGTCTTTTCGCCCGCAAGTCACCGTTGAAATGGCGGCGAAAGGAAGACGGGTGGGTGGATTGTTCCGTGAGGGAGTGCATGGCTCTTGAAGCCTCATTCAATGTGTCTAGGAAGGCGGGACTTTTCCGTTCAGAGGGAGGTGATTTCAGTGAATGATTCTGCCGCTAAAATCGGGCCGAAGCCGATTACTGTGGTCAATGATAGATACGCCGATCTTTTCGAGGCGTGCCGCAAGTTTGCGGTTGTCCACGGCCTGATCCGTAAGCACGACAAGTTCAATACGGGCATACGGCAAAGGAACCTGATTGAGCAGGTGGTCGGCATCATTACCGACAGGCAACTAACGGATAAAATCTCATCTGAGGTGGTTTCCTCGCGTCAAAAACTGCACGAGGCGATGTCCGCCCTATAGGCGGGCACCGACCCTCGTGACGTATCCGATGAACCCCTCGCCATCCTCGGGCAGTGGTAAAAGTCCGGGTTGTTTCCAGTCCTCGGCTACGGGTAGGTTCTTGTCAACATCTCGTACCGGGGTCAATGCCATGTCATACGGGATTTCGACCTCGGAATCCCTGAAAGCCTGACCCCAGTCGCACGTACAGATCACTGGTACTCGCCAGACGTTCGGGTTGATTTGCGGCCACATCGCCATGAACGCCGATTGGCTGTACAGGGCGTAGTCACGGCTTTCCTCGGGATTCCTCAATGCCGTGACCATGCCGACATTCTGACACACCGAGCAATGAGTCTTCGGCTTGCGCTTCTTGCTGATTTCATCGACCAGCGCTTCCTCGAACTCTCGTTTGCCGACTCGCCAGTTGCTCGGCAACCCTGATAACTTCTCGATTGCCGCGAGTACGATGTCCTGATCTTTGCCGCCGTTGTCGGCGTGCTTCTGGCACACTCGCCAGAAAACGAAGTGCGCCTCTGAACAATCGTTGCGCCCAAAGGCCCAGTCGCGCACAGCGTTGTAGAACCACCCCGGAGATTTGTTGCCCGCGTCGCTTTCTACGCTCTCAAGTTCGTCGTCTATGCCGTCCCAACTCATGTCTCGGTTCGTTCCCTACGGACAGACCTTTAGCCTAACAGCCTTTAGCTATAGCTAAATTAAACTAAATACTGTCTCTTGTCTGTATTCACTATTGAAAATAAGTTTTTACTAAATTAGCTAATCGGCACTACGTGCCGACTAAGTAACTAATAAGAAATATGTGAATGAATAAAAGCTATCTGTCAAGACCTCTACGCACAGTCCTTGATTTCATTACGTTTTTTCGATTTTGACTTCGCGTTGTCAAAAAGGCCGAATCCGCACGTTTATGCTGTCTTTTGGTTGTGAAAGTCTTGACATTATGGCGCGTGATACTACTTTATGCACACATAAAAACTCAGGAGGTAATTGAGGTGCCGAGAGTCAAGAAACCCGGTGCGGACGAAAAGATGCTCGTACAGATTCCGTTGACGGAATGTATGTTCAACCGTCTCGATGAGAAATGCCGTGAGGATGTGCGATCACGAACGAAGATGCTTGAGGCTCTGGTCCGAACAGGCGTGAGGCAGTATGAATCAGGCTCCGAGCTGAATATCCCCAAAAGAGACAGCGGGGAAAAAGTGCTCGGCGTGTGGACTCGGCTAGACCCCGAGACGGTCAGCCGCGTCAACGAGCTTGCCGCCGATGACGACAGGCCGAGAACGGCGTTCCTGTCACGTCTGGTTAGTGCGATGCTCACAGCATGAAAAATAACAACTAGACCTTGACTTGTGCGTAACAATCTATAGTTTGTTTGTCGCTACGAGCAAATCGAATTACTGCCGAGGTTCTGTATGTCAGATTCAGAGACAATGATTACGCCCGATGAGTTCTTTTGCCAGAGGTTTGCTGACCTCTACGATTCACTCACGAAAAACCACAACCTGTCCCGCAAAGACGTGTGCTCGCTGATCGGCGTGTCGCACGGCACGCTGGACAACTGGCGCTACGGACGAACGTGCCCTAGTGGCGAGGACAACGAGTTTCGGAAAAAGTCCGAAAGTCTTTTCGTCCAGCATCAGATCGAGCTGCCGACTGAGCATCGTAAGCTCGCCGCTTCGTCGGCACGTAAGCCGAAGAAGGCTAAGCGCAAGTCCGAGGACCAGCCCCGACAGTCCGCCAAGACGATTCGGCTCAAGATTGGGGGTGCGAAATCGTCCTCTGTCGGCACGCTACAGGGCACCTTCGGCGGCAAGGATGGGTTCGAGGGCACGCTTACCTTGAACAAGGCTCAGGCGATGGCACTGATGCAGGAATTACTGAGTCAGTGCGTCTAGGCTTGGTGGTGGTGAGGGCGGGTTATCCAAGAGGGGGTTCGCCACGGTCCTTCCAGTCGGTCCTCACCGCCACCTCCCGTTCCAACCCCGTGAGAGGCGGCTTATGCACCCACCGCCGTCGTCTCTCACGCCGAGGCCCCTCGGCTCAGCACCCGCGAAGCGCATGAGCCGAGGGGCAGTCACCCACTACGTAGTCACTCGCTACGGCCCCGAACGGGGACAAGTGACAATCACCCGCCACCCGCGCTACCTATCCTCGCTGCCTGTCGAACGTATCGGAGTCTGCGATTGGTTTTTGCCGTCTGACTCGTTAAATCTAGCATATTCGGTCCTGTCAGACTTTACAGACAATGCCCTGACAGAACTCAGTTGCTTATGGCTGGCAAGAAACGCATTGATCTCATCGAGACGCCCGTTCCTGACGATCACGAGGGACCAGTTGTCGATGGCCTTGACGCAGACATAGATATTTTCCTCGATGCCGTCGAGGATGACGAGCTAGACCTTGAGTTGATCGTTGATGAGGATGATGAGGACGTGCGGCGGATACCAATTCGAGACTACTTACTTTTCGATACAAACTGGCAGTTGCGCCGTTGGCGTAGCTTTCTAGCAGAACTCAGGCAACGCTACCCTGACCTGTCACACAATGGCGAGCGGGTGGTTAAGTACCTCAACGACACCTACGGTACGATCAACCAAAACTCACGTCCCGGAAAAAATAAAGATCAGGATTGATGACTGTGCGTTTCCTCGTCGTTAAAGCACTCTTGTCTGTGCAAAATATCTTGGGTCTGTTACAAGACCAACTGGCTCAGGGGCGAACCGAACTCGATACGTTGGTATGTGACCACGTATGGAACACCCAATGCCCCAACTGCCCGCCGGTTCATGCACGCTGTACAAATTGCGACACGTTCTGGCCGGTGTTCGTTTTTCGGTATCTGCAAGAAATAAAGAATAGAACCACCTTATGTCCGAGGTGCAGGAGGTTTAGTGATGGGGAAACGATATAGGGGCAAGTGGAACAACTCACTCGCGTACACGATGGAAGAAACTGAAATCACCTGTAGCGAGATCGCCCGGCGTAGTGAGGGAAAGATTCATCATTCGTCCGTGGTGCGTATTCGTGACGGCAAGTGGATGCCGAACGTGCAGGACGCCATGACAATCGCCAATGCCATCGGCAAGTCCATCGAGGAAACTTTCTTCAACCCCGATGGTATCCTTGACCTCGAAGACGAACGAGGTGAGTAGAGTGAGACTAAAGGCACGGGTCGCGGATCTTGAGGAACAACTGAACACGTTGCGCGGGCGCGTCTCGCAGAACGAAATGTTCGATGCGCGGAACATGGCTCAGTCGCAGTCGAACGAGGACCAGATCAAGGAGGTCAGAACTCGGATGTGGCCGTTATTCGCTCTCGGTGAACAGGGGAATAACGAGTTACTGAGAACTGTACGTGACCTACAGGACGCTGTTGCTAACTTTCCTAACAACCTCGTCGAGATCAACGGTGTCGTTGATGCGCTTAGGGCCGCTGTAGTGGAGCTGAAGGATGAAATCTCGGTCATCAACCGAGCGCTGAAGTCCAAGCCTACTGGACAGAAGAAATGAAAAAGCCGGAGCCCGCCGAGTTCTGCGATGTCTGCGGCATTGACAGAAATAAGGGCTTTTGCCCGACGTGCAGGAAATGCTCAGCCGAGATGCGCAAGAAAAAAAAGCGCCTGACGTGCTAATATAATTAGTAGGCTTTGTAGGAGGTTACACAAATGTCCAACATCACTAGAGAGGGTATTGAGCACTGCCTTGCTTACGGCAATGAGGGCTCGTTGCGTAAGCTGTTACGGCAGTTGCTAGAGATTCACTATCCGGCTCAAGCTCCCGCCCCGCGTTTCGCTATTCCTCAGTCCGATACAGAACCCGAAAAAGAGTAATGCCTGATACGCTGGACGAGATACGGAATTGGCAGCACGAGCGTTTGCCCATGTCCGAGATCGTCCAGTATTTCATTAAGAGGGCTCAGACAGTGCGCCGCAGGCAAGATGCGACGATTACGGCTATAGCCTCACGCTACCGCACGATGATCTCCTGTCAGTCCTGCGGCGCACTAGGATACGATTGGCAATTCCGCTGTTTCAGTTGCCAGACGCCAACCAGATACATACACGAGGAACAGTTCGATGCCGGAGAACGAAAAACATCGGACTAGCCTGTTCAGGCATTTCGTAGAATCTACAATCGAGCTGTTCGCGGCCTTTTGTACGGCCTTCATCTATCTCATAATCTTTTTATGGTTTCTGTGGGCGTTCTTCCTGTCATACCCAAATATGACCGCCCTGTAGCAACAAATGCCATACAGTATAATCAATTCTGATGTTACCGATGCCCGCCTATCATGTCTTTATCACGCCGTTCTGTGTGACCCGCCATATGAACTAGGTTTCATGGGTAAAAAATGGGATGCGACGGGCATCGCGTTCGACCCATCGACTTGGCGAGGTATTTCCAGTAATTTACATCCGGGCGGTTTCCTGATGGCCTTTGCCTCCAGCCGGGGCTGGCACCGTATGGCGTGCGCCATTGAAGACGCCGGTTTCATTATTCATCCGACAATATTCGGCTGGGCGTTCGCAAGCGGTTTCCCGAAAGCGACGCGGATAGACACGCAAATCGACGCGGGGTTAGGTGTTGAGCAGAATGTCGTCGGCAGACATAAATCACCCCGCAGCGCCCGAAGTCAAAATCTCGCAATGAACGGCGGGTGGCAAGATTCACCTGACGTAACCGCGCCAGTGTCCGAAATGGCTGTTGCGTGGCATGGTCATCGTTACGGCCTGCAAGCACTGAAGCCAGCCGTTGAGCCTATCATAGTGGCGCAAAAACCTTATGACGGACGCCCTGTCGATTGCATCAGCGCAACCGGCGCGGGGGCACTGAACATCGACGCCGGTAGAATCCCGGTAGATTCCGCCCCCGCCGTTGCGCCCGCGCCCCAGCAAACCCTCGATCTCTTTGGGGTGGACCCTAGCGAAAGCACGGGTTCGCCTCATTCCGGGCCGGGGGGACGGTGGCCGTCCAATCTGATATTGCATCACGACGCCGATTGTGGCATCGACGATTGCGTTGATGAGTGCGCTGTATCTCGTTTCTCCGCGAACGCCGGTCAGTCTCGCAGTAATAGCGGGGGTAAGCGTCGCAATCACGGCATCATGAGGAAACTGGAGGGGCGGTCTATTACGGACAATGGGGGATATACTGACAAAACCAGCCGTCAAGACCGGGGAACGCGCGCACGGTACTTTTTTAGAGTCAGGCATCAAATCGACAGCGCCGACCCAATTTATTATTGCCCCAAGGCGTCCCGGCGGGAACGCGACGCCGGGTGTGCCGATTTACCCAAAAGCGTGTTCCAGAGTGGATGTTCTGGCGATATGCCAATATCTGACACCGGCATTGAACGTGATAGATTCAAAGTCTGTGGGCACAATAATCACCCGACGGTGAAGCCTATTGCCTTGACGCAATACCTAGCAAGCCTGCTACTCCCGCCGGATTTTTATGCCCCGCGTCGATTATTGATTCCTTTTTCTGGTAGCGGTAGCGAAATGATCGGGGCGCTGTTAGCCGGATGGGACGAGGTGACGGGCATAGAAATGGATGAAGCGTATGCCGAATTAGCTAAGCGGCGAATTGCTCACTGGACGCACGATCAAACGAGGATTTGACATAAAAAGCAAAATAAAACGAGTCAGCCGGGTAATTAAGAAGACCCGTGGTCTAACACCGTCTGACAAAACACCGGCATCTTTGCTGTCTAGTAACAAGGTGACGGGCTACTCTCTTAACTTCCCCATCGCCGGAACGTGTTTGCCATCTAAGTTATGCGTTGAGACGTGCTACTATGCGGCTGGCGCTAGTTCTTGGGACGCGAGCTTGCGTAAGCAAATGTGGCTGCTCGACGAGTGCCGTGCCGACCCAATTAGTTTCGCTAAGCGCGTCGTGAAAGAGTACCGTAAGAAACGCTTAACATTCCTGCGCTGGAACGGTGGTGGCGACTTATTCCCGGAGGCTGTGGAATCAATCAACCATATCGGTTCAGTGTACCCCGACGTGGTGCTTTGGATCGTTACCCGTAATGTCGATCTCGCACCAACCGTAGCGGACCACCCAAATCTACACCTGCATTTCAGCCTAGACCAGTACAGCTTGGACCGTGGCGCAAAGGTCAGGCCGCAAATGTCACGCCCTATCTTTTTTTCATATCAATGCGCTAAGGGCGAAAAACCCGACATCCATAGACTTGCTGAGGAGCATCACATCTCGTTGTTCTTTTTCGATAACTACGTATTGACGGACACCCGATATGTTGATGATGATTACAGGCGGTACATTTGCCCGCTCAACTACAACCGCACATCAACGGGCGACATTACCGGCAGTTGTGGGCAGTGCCGCAAGTGCTTCGACGGGCATTGGCTTAGGACCGCGCACGATGAAACGAGCATATGAAAAAGTAATCAGTAAGACCGCCGAGGGTGCTCACGCCACATTCTCACAGGCCGAGATACAAAACCTGTTCTGGGTACGGTCACTGATGCAGCAATCTATGCTCGATTTTGCCGCCGCACTTGACGGCTACGAGTTGAGTAACGACCAAGCGTGCGCGTTGCGGATCAATCAAATCGCTAAAGAAATGAAAATACGCCTGCCGGAAAACTTACGCACATGGATCTCAGAAAAAATTGACTAGCGTGCTCAACGCATGATAAGTAGGTGATGCTTTCCGGGTACGTGAATTGTTTAGGGATTTGGGTTTACGTACTCGTGTACGACGTTGTTGTTCTTGCTCACGGCAGTCGGGTAAGGACACCATGCGTTGCAACGTCGTACAGTCTCCTCCAGAGCACAATATCCCCGAGTGGGTGAGAGGCCCACGTAATTAAAGTGCAAGACGAAACAGAGATCAGAGAATGTGCTGGCAAGGCCGAATTGCAAGGCGGCACGTTGGCGTCAAGCTACACAGGTCTTACTTATGAGGACGGCGTGGTCGCGGCGCTGAGGTGGGTTTTAGGTGACACGCAAGAGTACCCCGTCGAAGAAGACTAACTACAGGCGCGATATGCTTGTCCTTGCTGTGTCCTTAGTCATGTTCTTTGCGACGCTCGCATACATTGTCGAACGCATAAGTAGTCACTAGACTGTAGGTGTGCGAAACATTATCGTGTGCGGCGGTTCTAATTATAGAGATCGCAAAACGCTTTATCGCGTTTTAGATAGGATTCACGAGGATGATCCTATCAGCAAGATTTTCTGTGGCGATGATTTCGGCGTTGATCGCATTGCTCGGATGTGGTGTAGAAAAAACTCAGTCGAAATCCATCAGGTCCAGTCTACAGACCTAGCCGTATTCGCCGCCGCCTACACAGTTAAAAACTCACGCATTATCAAGGCCGCGCTAGACGAGGGGCTTTCAGCCGTTGTCGCATTTCCTGGCGACAGAGCTGTTGACGACATGATCGCACAAGCACGAGAGATGGATATTCCAACTGTGACTATTCCTCAGTACCACTGACATACAACAACAGCGGGCCGCTCATCCGGCGGTCGGGAGGATTTCTTGAGATTTATTAAGTTAGGCATGGCGGGTAGAAAGGGCAGCCCTCACCACTGCATCGCGGCTGACGACATCTGTGAATACTGGCACGAGACATTGCCGGGTGGCAGCAAGGAGTACACTTGGTACCGTGACCGTACCGGCGAGCATCATAAGGTCAACATGACAGTCAGTGAGTTTGAGGAATTACTGAACCAAGAGAATGTCAAGCGTGGGCGACCCCCGAAAAAAGATAGTAAGTCCGATTGATGTCCTAACTTCAGCCAGAGATAAACTTGACGCGGGTTGGTGCCGCAAGGATTTCGCCCGTGACGACGAGGGGCGTCGCGTAGATCCCGTCAAGAAAGCCGCCGCGTATTTCGACATTGAGGGTGCTATAGTTCATTCCGCTCACTGGTTGGCGCGTCCGCCTCACAGGCCAGAGGTGGCGTGGCGGCTAGAACGGCAGCTAGTGGATTTACTGGCGTCACTTGTCTGTAAACCCGGCGAGATAGACGAGATCGGGTCAAGTTACGTTCTCGAAAAGTACAACGACGCCAAGCGCCGCAAAAAGTCCGAAATCTTAAAACTGTTCGATGTAGCAATCGAACTGATCGGGGCTGAGATCCTTGCCGAACAAACAAGACTCGAAAACGGTCAAGAACCCGAAGCATGACATCGGGCAGCGCAAGCCCACCTTCCATCACATTCCACCTAGCGCGCTAGTCCATATGGGGGCCGCCTGTAAAACTGGCGGCGATAAGTATGGCATAATGAACTACCGCGAGGCGGGCGTGACGGCATCCGTGTACTACAACGCCATGATAAGACACTTGTTGCGGTATTGGGACGGACAAGACGTTGACGAGTCCGGGTGCCTGCACCTAGCTCATGCAATGTCCTGTTGCGCTATTCTTATCGACTGTGCGGAAAAAGGTGTACTGATTGACGACCGTCCGGTAAACGGGAACGTAGATTCTGTTCTTAACCGAATGACTAAAGAGGTAAAGTAAATGTCCGTATCACCACAGGTACAAAATGCCATGAACAATCTGTCAGAAGAGCTGACTAATCTCGATGGGGTACAGCAGCGCCTAGAGGCGTTGTCGGCACGAGTCGCACAATCAACCGAGGCCAATGCGAACGAGATCGTCGGCATGATTGACCAGTTACGCGATCACATGAACCAGCGTCTCAACTCGATCTACGCGCTTATCCAGAAAATCGAATCCTTCTCTTGAAAGTCTCTGTCGTTGCAACGTAGCGGGTTTCTCCTGAACCTGTTTACGTTGTCGATGGTTGCGGGTCTTGCAATCGCATATTACCTAGCCGGTTGATTCCGCAATGGGCGATTCACGCGAATACATGACGGTGAAAGTGTGGAAACCGGCATGGGCCAAGTTCCTAGCGATTGACAAGCACGGACGGGTTTTCTTTTTTGAGAAGGAGCCCGTTATGGACGAGGATGTAGAAACGTGGTGTTGTGACTACGACAAGAGTCGTAATTTTCACTACGCCTACCGCGTTGCACCCTGCCCGGATGACCGATGGATGCAGACGGTTAAAAAGATATAGGGGGAAATATGCGTAGGGTTTATCTTGCTGGTCCGATAAACGGGCTAACTGTCTCGCAAGCAACAGCTTGGCGTAATCACGCGGCGCTGCTACTGGAATACACCGACTTCGAGTGCATAGATCCATTGAGAGGGAAGATTTCAATGCACGCTGACGGCGACCGCCTCATGGACGGATACGACAATCTTTTCAGCGATGACAAGTCGGTAATCGCACGCGATCTCTACGATATTGACCGTGCCGACGTGTGCCTTCTCAACACCCGTTGGGCTAACTCGGCCTCTTTGGGTAGCCTTGTCGAGTTGGGCTATGCGAAGTGCCGCAATATCCCAATCGTAACGGTCATCGACAATGAAGGCCCGTGGGCACACTCTGCTTGGGTACGTGTACTCTCAACATTCATTGCGGAGTCCCTAGAGGACGCTACCGACATTATCAGGACGCTGTGATTGCCGTGCCGTCAGGTAAGATCGCACGTCCATCATGTATCTGTATTTGATACTGCGTCCAATCCTCCGGGTTGTTATCAGAGATGAAAATTACCGATACGCCCTGCACCCACGATGTCGGTCTACCGTCAGTGAAGTAGATTGGTTGTAATAGCGACAACGTACCGGGGCAGAAAGCCTGTATAATGCGCCCGGTCATTGGACAGCGCTCCATCGCAAGGTCAACCCGATGACAATGACCGTAAACTACCGATACCGATTTGGCGTATCGCAGGTGCGTTGCGGCGGCGTTCTGGGAAAAACTCCACCCATGCACCGCTAGCAAGTTAGGAGTTATCCAGTAACCATGCGACGAATCCTTGACGGACTTAATGTACGGAATGTGTGTGAATCTCGCGTCCGGTATACCGTCAAACAGCAGTTTTTCTGGTTGAGTGGCATTGTACAGCTCTACGCCGGGTATGCCGTGCTTGATGCACGAGCGTTGCACGCGGTATTCGTGATTGCCGTCGGATTGCACCCAGTGCCCACACGCCTTCAAGCCGCGTTTAATCATTTCGCGGGCTGGCTTGATTTCCATTTCGATGAAATCGTAGCTACGTACCTCGTCGATAGTGTTTCCGCCGTGAGATGAAAACGGCCCACAATCTAGGAGGTCGCCTAAGTGAACAACCCGTCCGGGCCGGTAGTGCTCGACGATCCTCATGGCAACTTCTACGGCCTCGGGGTCATGGAAAGGAAAGTGCGTGTCAGGCAAGACCACAACAACGTCGTCACGCAGATCCGTTGGCGGCTTCTCGTCAACTTGTAGGCTAGGTGCCTCGGGTTCTTCGATTACCGCGCTACCACCAACAAGTTCAATCTCAGGCAGTGCGCCGTATTTGATCGCGTAGGCAACTTTGACCTGATCTATGTATCGTGAAAACGTGCCAAATAATTTCCGCGCCGTGGTTGCCGGAACCTCGCGGCTTTGCGGGAACCTGCCGATCTCGTGCGTTGTATCAACGCCCCAATCAATCAACGACTGCTTGCACCATTTGTCAGGACGGTCTGCCATATGACGGATATTAACATATATAAGTTAGTTTTTTCATTTCGCGTTACGCACAATCACGTCGGAAAATCTTGACCCAAGATGCCTGTATGCTACTTGTACACCTCGGCGGACATTCGCCGTGCATTAACTGACGTAGCCGACTACATAGACGGACACTTGGTCAAGGGTGCATATGCGAGAGATGAAAAAGGACGCCCGGTGTCAGCTAATCATCCAAATGTATCTGGCTTAGATGTACACGGCGCGGTAGAACGTCTCGTGCCCGGACATATGAGGCATGAGTGCTTGCGACGAATACGTAAAAGCGTCAAGCGGCATGAAGAATCGTGCAGCATCAGCCGATACTCAGACCGCCCTGAAATAACAGGCTCAGACGTAGCTAAAATAGTGAGGCTAGCGGAACATGAAAAATAGCAAAGAAGCGATACAGCTCAGAGCGCTCTTAGAAGAAAACCCAACTATCTTAGATGGCATGAAGGTAACGCCTCGCGTCGAAGAAAGTATGCGCTTGCTGGTCGTGCAGTTTCATGAATACTTGGGCCAGATTGGCGACTGTCTCGACTTCAATTCCACCGAGACGCTTGGCTTACTGATGAGGGTATGCCCGAGCATCGCGGGTCTGCTCGAACGGACCCAAGAACCGGACAATACGACCGACTCACGCATGATGTGCGCGTTCATGAAAGCGGCAGTTGCCTCCCTCATGATTTCCTGCGTCGAAAAAGATCATGGCGGCGTGAACTAATGACGATGGCCGAAACCATCAAGTGTGATGATTGCGGGGCTATTCATAAACTTGAGGGGCCGTATTACGCCCAGTTCTATGTTTGCCGAGGTGACGTGAAATACCATGCTAAACGCAAGAAACTTTAAGCTAGCGTCCAGCGTCAAACCCGACGATGCCTGTTGCGCGATTTGTCATGATAGGGATGAACGCTGCGCCAGTGGATACACCGATATGGGGGAGCGTGACGGCTGGCTCATCGGCACAACGGTATGTGGGCGGTGCGTAGAATACTTCAGCGACGCTACGCCAGAAATCCGGTCTGGGCTGTACGGCATTGTCTATTCCCTGCTAAGCATGATGTTGGTTCACGTCTCGATCATCAACGACGAGTCCGAACAAGCGGCACTGGATGAGTCCGATGGACAAAAGGGCGCGATTCTGTGCTGGTCTGAAAAAGACGAGTGCTTGTCGCTCGTCTTGGGCAGCAAGGAACCCGTAAAAAGAAAATTAAACTCTTGAGGAGATCACAATGCTACATACAGCACCGTGGTATTTACCATGCCGAGTCATGCGCGTGATTGACGGCGATACTTTTGACTGTCAAATCATACTGGCCGGAAAGGCGTTTGGACTACCCACAGTAACGGACAGAATACGTCTTGCGGACCTCAATATCTGGGAAGTCCGGGGCGAGGAAAAAGAGAAGGGGCTTAAAGCCAAGATCGCCGTAGAGGAATGGATAGGCGATGGCTTTCCGCTATGGCTAGCCACGGACGGCGAACGTGAGCTTGCACGAGGCAAGTACGGACGCCTGATTGCTGACCTACGCAGAGAGGACGGCTCGTCTTTAGTGAGGCACCTGCGCGAACTCGACGGCGGCATACACATCAAGTCGAGTCTTGTCTAAAGTGATTTGTACCAGTAAAGACTACGCGACAAGGCCCACGGACGGCTGGGGTTGTACAGTAAGAAGCCGGAGCGAATAAGATTGTTGCACGAGGCAATGTTATCTGGCGTGCAATCAGTCAGTACGTATTTATATCCACGTACACGGGCATGAGAACAACGGACGTGAATATAGTGACGCTGTAGTCCTTTACCGCGCTCAGCCGGCAGGACACCGGCGCGGCAAAGATAAACAGAGTCTCGGTATTGAGATGAAGGGGATAACCCGCAATAGCCCTTGTTGCTGTCAATCCACCAAGTCTCATGTGCGGTTGGCTTGATGCGGTAGTCGTCAGGGAAGCAGATCGCGTCATAGGCACGTAGTATCTCGTAGTCTATAATGGGGTCAACTTTCTTCACATTCTTGATTATAACACGCGGAAATTGCGTAAATCACGGTAAGTCAAACGGAGCTAAGAGATGAGACTCATTAAGATGCTGTTTTTATTGGTGTTTATCGCCGCAACTACGGGGCAAGGCGTGGCGTCTGTGCCTGATCCACGGGACGACAATTCCATTCCAGCGGCTAGTCACAACGGCGATTCGGACTCAGATTCAGACGGCGATTCGGACTCAGATTCAGACAGTGATTCGGATAGCGACTCAAACGGCGGTGCGCCTCCAACGACGCCCACGACGACCGTGCCTACTCGGCCTGTAGTGAGCAGCACGACCACTACGCAGACAACGAGCACTACCGCACGGAACGTCACTACAACGACCGACGGATTCGTTAGTTCGCGTGAATGTACCGTCGCGTTCTCGTCTACTTTTGCGCCCGGCCTTGTGGCCGCTATTTCGCTGACCAGCAACCTCTCGTATCCAGACGCAGGGCCGCCGCAGGGCTGGGTCGAGGGGTCTTGTGTCTACAACTCGGGCTTCGGGCTGAACGCGACATCCGAAGACGGGAACAACATTAACATGGGGGCTATTTCGGCAACGGGTGTCAATATTGATGTGGGTACGGAAATCGTGCGCTGCAACTACCTGTCGTCTGGCACTGTGATACCTAGCGTGTCTGTGATCTTGACTGATATTGCAGACCCAAACGCGGACCCCATAGCAACGCCAGAGACGCCGATTGATGCCCAACAGTCTAGCTGTAGGGACATTCAGTTGCCGCTATGCGGGGATGCAGACAACGACGGTGAGCTAACCGCAGCCGACCCGATTGTCGCCTTGCGTGCCGCTGTTGGGCTTTCGACTGATCCTTGCACGCCGAGTCAATGGCCTTGCGGTGACAGCGATGGCAATTTGATTGTTGAGTTACGAGACTCCGCGTTCGCTATGTACTCGATATTAGGCATGAAAAAAAATGAAAGTTTTTGCTTGAATCGCCCTTGAGTTGCTTTATGTTTGTTCTGTGAGCGAAACAACGGAGCAACAAAAGATGTTCAACATACCCAAAAAAACACTCGAACAACTCCCTGATCTGTACGCCAACGAGGAAATCGAGGCAAAAGATGTAAAAGTTCCGCTGAAGGTATTCAACCCCTACGGAATCGGCACTTGGTACATCACCGAGTACGACGCCGAGACGGGTACAGCCTTCGGCCTTTGCGATCTGGGCTTCCCTGAGTTGGGCTACGTCAATATCAAGGAGTTGCAGTCTGTCAGCCCAGTCCCCGCCATCCCTGAACTCGGGCTTGAGGTTGACGCTCATTGGGACTCGGACACCAGTCTGGCCGAGGTCATGAGCAAAGTCTGTCACGGTTAGCGCCCCCCGCTGCCGTGACAACGGGGGCGGCAAGTAATCCGGCTTGCCGCCCCCGTTTATTCCACGGAAAACAGAGGATGAATTGGACGCGCTAGCATTACTACTGACCACCCGGCTCACCGACTACTTGGTTATTTGCTTGGCAATCATAACTAGCGGACCCGTGGCGGTGATTATAGGGCGACGAATCGACAAGCGGCTCAAGTACAAACACCGGGCGAAGGAGAGACGACGATGAAGGACGAATCCATCAACGCAAGCTGTGCCATCACGTTTATTATGGACGAACGCGGGTTCCACGTCATCAGTGGGTACAAGCAAGGCGCAATGGCTAACGAAGTTGCACTTGATCTCTACGGCGCATTAGTCGCGCAAGTGGGGCTCAACGGCGTCGGCAACGGCTGTCAGGATAGCGGGCGAGAGTATCTGTTTCAGATGGTCGAGGAGATCATCAAGCAGGTACGCGGACAGGATGGGGACGATGTTCTACCGGATAACCCTGAAAGTGAATGACCAGACGCAGCACGTACTGTGTTTTGACTCGAAAGGTAGCGGCCAGCTAGTGGCCGCTACCGCGCCTTGCCGCCCTGAGTTTCACGGGGGTAGCTATGACGATCTATACCGCGAATTAGCCGCTAAGGGCGATCTACAGGAAACCGTGGAGTTCATGACAGCAGATGAGTTCAAAGCCCGACTTGGTGACGCATTGCGGTGAAAATCCTCGTGAAAAAACTGGCGGATTACGCCAAGATGCTCTGGCTCCTTTTACAACTGTAAAAAGCCCGCCCCCTCGGCGGGTTTTTTTTCGCCCGGATGCAAATAATTCGTGCGTATTCGTTGACAGGTGAGAGCGTTGTGTTACTTTCTTGTTGTGACGGAGCACGGAGAAAAAATCATGAACAATACAGCCAAGAAAGTTTCCAAGTCAGTCAAGATCCCGAAGGCGGTAACGAACCCGCTCAACAAGTCCGACAAGGCGCGTCTTGCGGACGCACTCGGTGAGTCTCACCGCCTGCACGCCGACGTAAAGCGCGAGTTGGACGGGCTCAAGTCTACTGCCCGTGAGGTAGTGTCTGACGACATTGACACCGCCGAGACTCTGTACGGCGATCTCTGGGAAGTGACGGTAGGCGCGGTGCCTAGCGTCAAGGTAGCAAAAAAGAACTGGATTGATCTCGTCGGCCCCGAACGTGTTCTCGAACTACTCAAGGGCAGCGAGATTCCATCGGCGGTTGTTGCTGGACTCAGCAAGAACGAGCTGGCAAAAGTGACTCGCATCGTGCGCCGTGGTGCGCGCCCTGTGCGAGTCAAGGGAGTCTGAACAATGTCTAAGTACCTCGTAGGTTTGATCGTCGTTGATGTCGAATCCGGCCAGTCACCGGCAACGGTCTTCGGGCAACTGCACACGGCCAACGACGTGCAGAGCGTCACTGAGGATCTATGTCACGCACTGGAGGATGAGGGCTGCCGGCCAATTCCGACCGATGCCAACAAATCTGCGGCGGATTGTGCGGCGGAAGTGCTCAGCCGAACGGCGGAGGGCATTGAGGATGATGGCGTTGTTGCAAAGAATCCGATAGCTCGCAAGCATCAACTCCACTGAGGCGTTGCGTAGGTTTCGCGTAACCGATAGGAGGGAATGGACATGATTACTGTAGTGAAAACGGACGGCAGCCATTACCATGTCGCAAGAAATGATGCGCTCGATCAGCATGGTGATATACTCACCTTCTGTCAAAAAACAGTTGGCGGGCATATTGAGTTTGCCCCGGTTGCAGCCGGTGAGGGTATACAGGTCGTCGTCAATGAGTCCGGCTTGTTACACGGTTTCGAGCAAAACGATTTCGCCACCGTGCTTTGCCAACAGACGATTGTAGGCGACATAGTTGTGCTGACTGAGGAAGATTTGCTGGACTAGAGTTTGCATGGGCGCGGGTGCCGTGACGTTTGAATCTATTGCGTACGCGGCGTCGCTTTCTGTTCTGGGCGATTCTCACCCCGCGCCCATGCAAAACAAACGGGGTATATGATGCAGATATTTCTGGCCGGTGTCTTGACCAAGCTGCGATTGTACTTAGCTAGTGCTTGAGGAGATGAACACATGATTTCAGTTACGATCACACTTACCAATGTTAACGACCACGATGACGCGCCACGAGTGCTTGTCGCCATGCACCCAAAGGGCTCTAAGGTAGAGGAAGTCACCAAATCCCTTTGGCAAGGACTGGGCGACGCTGGGTTCGTCCCCGCGCCACCGAGCGTTCACGAGGCGTCTATCGGCGTTGGGCATTGCCTGCTCGACTCGCTCTACGATCAATACTCCGGTGTTGAGCAGGACGCTAAGTGGAAAAGCGTCGAGCAAACACTTCAGCCAAAGGACAAGGAGGACTCTCGATGAGAGTAGTGGCTATGACACTAGCAATGTTTCTAGCGGCAAGCGGGGCTGACGCGCAGTTGACTACTGAGTCGTGTCAGACACTCTCGGAGTTGGCGCAGACAATCATGGGGGCGCGGCAGACAGGCGTGCCGCTGACGAACATGATTTCTC
>Ga0181577_10000426_pt1 | contig 34161 bp, 48 predicted proteins | sample 101ome_21_FD_132468 | JGI IMG/M metagenome (GOLD analysis project Ga0181577, IMG submission 132468) | Coastal salt marsh microbial communities from the Groves Creek Marsh, Skidaway Island, Georgia - 101413BT metaG (megahit assembly) | ecosystem: Environmental > Aquatic > Marine > Intertidal...
AGTTTTCGCTGGGAGCAGGCAGGCGAGTATATGACTTTACTAATCTAGGGTCAACTTCAGTTTACCTTACGATTGCTGGTACGCCAGAATCAGAGCAGTGGCTTGGTAATTTCTGGATGAGTAATTATGAAGGATTCGTAGAAGCCATTTTGAAGAAGGGGAAGAGCCTTTACAAAATTAGAAAACTCGAAGACTTAGATTACATTGCTCGTCTTGCTACCGACAGTCAAATATCATGGCATCAGTTTTGGGAGATGGAGCTACAGAGCAATCAATATATATTGCCAATCATCGACAGGCTTACGTACTATGAAGGTCAGGGTTTTACTCGCCAAGAAGCCAACGAAAGAGTTTTCGAGGAGGGGAATGACACCGACCTAGGCTTATACCTCTTTCCTGAAGAGCATGAAAACGAAGCTCGTGGTATGTCCCGTGAAGAGATTGAAGCTAAACGATCTCAGTTGATTGCCACTGCAAGGCAGTCATTAGAAATGACTAAGGGGTGGAGATCAAGGCTTGATTTTTATAACATTCATGGGCTGGACGTTCGTGTCCCTGACAGAGAAATGCAACGCATACGGGACGCGGGTATCGGTGGAGTCATCAATTCAGTTACCATCTTTAACCCACTTGATCTTGATATTATTGCAGTTCAGGATTTTGATGGGAATAGCATATTACCGCAGACGCCTCCAACTCCAGTAGAAATTGAGCAGAACGAAGCAGTCTTGACTGGAGATGTTGTTGAGTACGTTGAGGAAGCCGAAGACAACAATATAGATGAGAGTATTCAACAGGACGTGGTTGATACCTTGGAGTCTTCAAAGACTCCTGCCAGCAAGCCGCAAGAGCTGGATCACGAAGCTGACGTTGAGATGCTGCTAGATTTGGGTTATCCAGCCGAAGCCTTGGAAGATCTTATTCTTGCTTTCGGGCAGGGGGAGGAAGACCAATTCTTAAAGACTAAAACTATTGAAGTTGGGTTGTATGACAACACTACAAGTCAAGATAGAGCTAGAGATTATTGGCAAAATATGCAGGCTCTTGCCGAGAGATTCAAGGAGCAGTTCTCTCCAGTACAGAGGGTAAGGTTCTATGACAATCTTGTTAAAGCGCGTGAAGCAGACGTTGCGGCAGAAGAGGAAGTCGTATCGCAGTCTACTAACAAGCCTAGTAACCTGCCCCCTCTTCCTCCGCCAGCCTCTACGCCTACGCCAGAGGCGACTCCCGCTCCGGTTGAAATAGACGAGGCTATCAGGCAGGCTGAAGAAAAAGTTCAGGAGGCTTTGCAAAACGTTGCCGATGCTGATGCAGAATTTAACCCTATCGAGGAAAAACTCGAAGAGGACGGCTTCAACGATGACGAAATTAGAGCCCTTATATTACGACCGGCCAATGTGAGGGACCAAGAACTCTTGGACAGGTGGAACGAGCTGTACACCAACGCTCAAATAGTGGAGTGGGCAGGTCTCTTGGACGCGGTGGAAAGGTACGATACCGAATACGAAGACGCTGTTGCTGAACTCAACAAGCTCAGAGCGGAAAAGGAAGATGCCACCGAGGGGGTTCAAAGCACGGTTGAACCAGAAGTCGAACGCGATACTACTGATATGAGTGAAGCGATCGAGGTGACGAGGCAGCAGGGTCGAGAGGTCATGGATGAAATCTCCGCCATTAAGGAGAGCGGGGATGAATCCGACGAAGCAATCCAAGAACTTGAATCGCTAGAGCTGGAGCTTCAGGAAATTGAAGAGATTCTTCGTCGCGCTCAGGAAGAAGGGTTCATCCCTGAGGGTGAGGAGCTTATCCCTGAAGATACTATCGAGGAAGAAGAGGAAGAAGAAGACGAATCGGAGGAGGAGGAAGAGCCGTACTACACTCTCCCTGATCTAAACCTGACCTTCCCCAAGCCCGGTACACGTCGAAACGATGGCTTGCATAGCCGTCGCATAAAGGGCAAGGATCATCTTGAGCTGTTGAGTGCGCTCGCTGTTGATCTTGCAAAGACGGAGATGGCTCTTGGGAATATCCAAGACAGGCTCACCGCTGAGGGCAGTTATACTAATCCTCACGAGCAGGACTTGGATGCGCTTGAAGCAGCCGGGTTCGACCGGTACATATGGGAAGAGGTGATTTCAAGGAACGCGCCAACAGGATCAGGATTCATTCAAGCGGGGGGCTTTGATCTTAGCACCGAAGAAATATCCGACGAGGAGTGGGAACAGCTAACGGGAGGACTACCCCCAAACACGGCTTACACTCAGCAAGTCGAGGAGGCTACTGAGGTATACCTAGAAGACTTTACTGACGAGCAGCGAGCCAAGTTCTATGAAAACTTCATGGCTAGCCAAGCGGAAGCACCTGAGTCAAATGACCCGGAGTATCTAGCGGCTTATAATGATTGGGTTTATCATACGGCTGAGCTTGAATGGGAGATTCTAGACTTTAAGGCTCGACACCCAGGGAAGAAAGCGCAAAAAGCTTTGCGGGATGCGGCCATAGAAGATATTATTCTAGCAAACGAGTACAGGCTCTTGGAGCCCCCTAAGAATATTCTTAACGAGATTATAACCGAGCCTCTTCAGGGGGCGCAGCCCACAGTTCCATCCCCTAGTTTCCTTCAGGCAGGGGTTGGTCGCCCCGTCGAAGAGGTAGTCGAAAACCTCAAGAAAGAGCTTGCAGATATTAAATGGGAGCTAGAGCAGCTTGGCGTCACCACTACTGAAGAGGGTGGTTGGATTGAGCAGTTTGATTCCAATGCACCCCTCGACCCTGTTTTCCGTGAGGAAATTGATACGTTGAAAGAGGCGTACTTTGAACTCTTGGAAGACATAGAATCATACAAAAGAATAGGGGTGATTGACGAAGACGAAGCGTTCCTACCCGGAGAAGAGGAGGAGCTTGATCTTCCTGATCCGATTGAGGATGACGAAGGGGAGGCAGAGCTGCTTGTCTTCGGTGAAGGTTACGACGATGTTCTCGACATGACAGAAGGTGAACTGCGCCTAGAACTTGTTGAGCTTTCTGAGCTAGAAGCCGGTCCCGGATTGGACAAAGACTTAAAGTTGAGAAAGAAGGAAGTGGCGTCTGAGCTTCAGGCTAGAATATATCCGTTCGGTGAAGGGGTTAAGTCTCCAGGCGAAAGGCTTGCTAAAATCCTCGATGGGGATAACGCATTGGCTTTTGAGGAGACTAGCACCTACCTGAAGAGGGTAAGGGGTAAGTATAAGTCTGCCACTAGGACAGCGAATTTGCCTCAGCCTCAGTCGTCGTTCCCCAACTTTGCTGCTTTCATTGAAAGCAAAATATCAGACGGTAAGGCTGGTTTGCTGGAAGTCTTGGACAAAGCTGACGAACGGTTTAGTCCGATGATTGGATACGCTGTTCGCCAGTTTGCTTTCTCTGGTTTTACTGGACGTGATTTGCTTAGAATGCTCAACACGATGAACCCGCAGAGACTAGCGTCTCTGGCAACTGAATCTGCTCTCGTACAAGAGATGGGTAGATTGCTTAAAGATACCCCTGAGGAAGTACAGGGCAGGGTTTACGACGTGCTTATTGGTAAGTCTGATGGCACTGACCTTGATCCTCAGCTTGCTGTCACTGTGCGAGGAGTCAGGGCTTATATCGACCAGCTCTCTTTGCAGATTAGGGACTTGGTTCTTGAGTCTAAGAGGCAGGCGGCAGAGAGCGACCCGAGTGCTGACCCGACTACTGAAGAGGATGAAGAAGTATTCTCCCACATACAGCAGGTCATCACTGACAATATTGGCACATACGTTACTAGATTCTACAGGGCCGATTACATTACTGGGTACGCCGCCTTGGTAAAAAAGACTAGACCTGATCTTATCAACGATGCCATACAAGGCTTGCTAAAAGATCACCCGTCAATGAAAGAAGAGCAGGCGGTCGCTACTGTCGATCAACTTCTTAGGCGGCATTCGGAGAGACATAGTGGCTCCTCCTTCCTTGGACCTAATGTCGGGAGAGCTAGACTGCTCAAGAGAAAGAATCTCCCTGAATACATACGGAGACTGCTTGGCGAAGAGAAGACTCCCGGCTTGGTAATTGACAAGACAGTTCACGATCTTCAGTCGATGATTATTAATTTTGAAATCATGTCTTCGGTTAAAGATTTTGTTAAGCCGGATGGCTCTGTTTACGCCGTAGACGAGTACGATCACATCAACGGATTTGTTCAGCAGGTACCCAAGGAGTTGCGGTACGGCCCACTTGCAGGAATGTACGTAACCAATGAAACCTACGATGCCCTTGTTGATTTTGAGCATGGCTTTAATAATTTCGTTCTTGATATAATGAACGATTACGTCGGTTCGCCGTACAGGAAAATGCAGACGGCAGGAAACCCAGCAACCCACGCTAGAAACATTGGCGGCGGTGCGTTCCTGTCTTTCTTGGCGAACACTTCGATCACTAACCCTAGGAACTGGGAGTATTACCGAAGGGCGACGTTTGCACTTAGAAACAGAAACAGTTCTGACTTTGGTGAACTCGCTGCTTCGGGGGCACTTGGTACCCAGCAGAACATTTCCCCTCAGCTAGAGAAGTTGGTGAAAGAAGTCGAGTCTTCGGTGAGGGACGGAATGTCTTGGGCTGGTGCATACCGAAAGTACATAAGGGAAACAATGAAGTCCGTAAGTGCTGGATGGGAAGCTATTCAGGAGTTGTACATTGCGGAGGACCAGTTCTTTAGAGCGGCTACTTACTTCAAGGAGCGTGCTCAGGGCGCGACTGACATCGAGGCAGCTAACTGGTGCAATATGTGCTACCCCACATATGGTAACAATCCGCGAGTACAAAGGGCAATGGAAGCAACCGGATTCTTTGCGGCGTTTCAGTCCTTCTATTTGTCAACCATACCAATTATAGCTAACGCTGCAATCCACAATCCGATTAAGCTTGCGCTCCTTCAGGGCGCAACGATTGCAGCTACTTCCGGTATAATTAGTATGGCCGTCGCGGCTATTCTTTCAAAGCTTGGCGACGATGACGATGAGGTTGGTGCCTTTGAGGAATATGGAGAGTGGGTATACAACTGGAATCTCGCACGAGGACTACTGCCTGATTATGCAAAATCATCTGTTCCGATTCCAACTGGTAGCAAACTGTATGTAATAAACATACAAAACATTCAGCCTTTGTCGGATACAGTGCAGTCCCTTGAGAGGTACGCAAAGAATCCAGTAAAGGAGGGTCAGGAACAGTTCTTGTTCCAGACTCCTATGTCTGAGCTAATGATTAAAGTAGCTACGGGCCGCGATTCTAGGGGGTACCCTGCGTACATGACTCCGTTTGGGGCTAGGGGTGAAAGACCCATCACTCCTAGTAATCCGACTGCACAAGAAACTATGCAGATGATGGCTACTCACATTGCCGAGACTCAGACTCCGCCTTGGATGGTTGGAGCAGAGCAGCGCAGGTTCAGTGAGTTCTTTAAGAAGGGAACGGAGGAAGGAGATTGGCGCGAGTTTGCTAATACAGCAGTTGGGTTCGTGTCTGGAATTAGACCGGTGGAAGTAGAGTGGGATCGCTTGTACAAGTACAAACTCAGTGCGGAGAATAGAGACTTTGTATCGAGGTTGATGAATCATGGCAAAAAAATTGAAGGCGGTCGCAGAGAGTTGGAGAATACTCTTGTTAGCCTTGAGTATGACATTGCTAGACACTCAAACAGAATCGCTCAGCTCGACAAGGAGTATGGTGCAGCCAGGAAAATTGGAGGGACTATGGGCCTTACGTCGGCAGAAAGAGATACAATGGACAGGTCAAAAAAATCTGCTATGTCCAGAGGTAAGAATTTGCGTATCAAATTCTTGCAAAAGATTAATTATCTCAAGAAACAAGAAGCAAGGCAAGGAGAAGGAAATGAGGTTAAGTGAGCACGGGCTAAATCAGATTCGTAAGCATGAAGGTTTTGGCCCAGATATATACCGTGACGTGGCCGGCCTGAAGACGGTGGGGTACGGTCATTTGCTTACCGCATCTGACAAGGCAATTGGCAGGTTCAAGTATGGAGTCAGTGAAGAAGGGGCAATGAGACTTCTGGCTGAGGATGTGGCTTGGGCCGAAAGAGTGGTTAATAATCTAGTAAGGGTAAGCCTCAAGCAGCAGGAGTTTGATGCCCTTACGAGCTTTGTATTTAACATTGGGGCTACGGCGTTCCGGCGATCTACTGCACTCAAGCGTCTCAACCGAGGCGACAAGAGGGGGGCAGCAGAGGCCATGACTTGGTGGAATAAGATCACCGTCAAGGGTAAGAAGGTGCCCTCGCAGGGCCTATCTAATAGGAGGATGGCTGAGTACCAGCTATTCCGGGGTGATAAGGATGGGGCCTGATGAGCACAATCACGGGGCCATCCACGTCTTTAGGCACTGGCAGTTTATAGCTGCTCTTATCGGCATAGCCGTAGTCTTTGGTAGGCTGGAGACTAAAGTGCAGGCGATGGAGCCCCTTCAGCAAGAAGTAAAAGAGATTACGGAAGGCGTCGGAGAGATCAAGGTTGAGGTCGGGAAGCAGGGCCAACAGATCAAGGGCGTTGAAAGAGCGATAAAGAAAGGCGAGAAAAGGGACCGGGCGGTTGAAGCTCAGGTCGCACAAATATTGCAGATCCTGTTGGATAACAACAGGGAGGAAGGAGAATAAGATGAGCACATACAAGGTACATAGTTGGTACCAGCTATTCCCGTCGGGTACATTGAGCAATGGTAGTCCGGTTACTACACCTAGCATTGACCTGAAGCGTGGCGACATTGATGCGCTGGCGTGGAAGGCCGCTAGCTTCGGTGGCGCACCGGATATTGCGGTAGAGTACGCAGTTTGCATGACGGCAGATGAGGTTGGTATCAGTAATTGGATTTCCCTGACAAACCTGAACACTGGCGATGCAGGTGCTATTGCTGCTGACAAGACTAATGTAGAAGCGGTTGCACCACTGCCTGCTCGGTTTATCAAGTTTCGGTTCACGAACAACGACGCTACGGATGTGACTGGACTTGAAGTTCAGATGCGAGTGACGGGTGCGTAACAATGGCTATTGAGCACAGAGGTGAGAAGTTTGCGGGGTACAACAAGCCCAAGGCTACACCTTCTCACCCCAAGAAAAGTCACGCCGTTCTTGCCAAGGAAGGCGGCAAGGTCAAGCTGATTCGCTTCGGTCAGAAGGGAGTCAAGACTAACCAGACCGTAGGTCAGCGTGAGGCTTTTAAGTCTCGGCATGGCAAGAACATCAAGAAGGGGAAAATGAGCGCGGCATACTGGGCTGACAAGGTTAAGTGGTCGCCCTCTAAAACAAAAAGTTCTTCCAAGAAATGGAAGAAGGGAAGCTGAGGAGAAAGCAATGGATACATTCAAGGGAATCATTGACGTATTCGACAATGATACATTTGGCAAGATTACTGGCACGGTGGCTATGATGGTTACTTGGCTCACGGGAGCGGCGGACATTCTTCGCCGTGTGATGGAAGTCCTAGAGGGTTTTTAAGATGGCAACACCTAACAAGAAAGAGAAGAAGGATCTCAAGAAGATCATTAAAGAGCGAACCGGTTCTTCCGATAAGAAGTCCAAGGCTGGCAGCACCACCGCTGCTTCAAAGATGAAGTCCAAGATGATGGGCAAGTCTGCGGACAAGGCTGGCAAGAAGGTCGCCAAGAAGGTCGCCAAGAAGGTGGCGCGGAAGGTGGCTAAGAAGGTGGCTAAGAAGGTCGCCAAGAAGAAGGGTTACTAATATGTCGGTATGCAGAGACACGAGCAAGAAGATCATCCGTAACGGGCAGGGCACGGGCAAGCAGATCCGTGTAGGCGGTGCGCCGCCTGCCTCTAAGGGTGGCACGCACACGGACAGCCATAGCGGTCGAGTGATCCGCGTCGGCGGCACGCCTCCGTCCGCTAAGGGCGGTACGTACACGGACCGCCACAGCGGTCGTTCGATCAAAGCTGGGACCAAGCATTTTTAGTTTGGGTGGGGGTCGGGATCTCCTCCACCCGGCCCCCTTTACCTAACGGGTTCGTAGCTGTAATGCTACAATGTGGGGATGAAAAAATACAGATCGCATCTGGTTATTCCAGATACGCAGATTAAGGAAGGGGTTCCGATAGATCACATTCTGGCAGCGGCTAGATATGCAGCCGAGAAGCAGCCAGATGTTATCGTGTTCCTTGGTGACTGGTGGGACTTCCCTTCCCTATCGGCATGGGATAGCTCTGCTCAAAAAGTAGCAGAGAAGACTGCCTACTTAAAAGGCGTAGACAGCGAAGACAATTCATTGGGGGACATAGGTAGTGGTAACTATGCTATGCGAGAGTTTTGGAAAATTATTCGGCGTCGTAAAAAGTATATGCCGGAGTCTCATTTCTTTGATGGAAACCATGAACACCGCTGCACTCGGGCTAGGCACGAGCAACCGGAGTTGGGTGAAGCCATCTCCCTGTCCCATAGGTGGTTCGACCCGACTACTGTCGTTCACGGATTCCTCAAACCTAGAGTCATTGACGGAATATCGTACTGCCACTACTATTGCATGGATAGCAATGGCAGGGTCACAAACTCCAAGCGAGGACAGGCTAGCGCAAGAGCGCAAGTCCAAAACGTCGGAATGTCCGCAACAGCAGGACACAAGCAGGGCCTTGATACTCATATCAAAGAAGTGCCCGGAGGACGTAGAAGAGGAATTATTGCGGGATCTTTCTACCAACACTCCGAAGATTATCTCAGCCCTCAAGGAAATGCACACTGGCAAGGGTGCCTACATAAACATGAAGTACGACAAGGCGATTACGACCTCATGGAATTAAGTTTAGAGTTTCTTCTAAAGAGATATGGCTAAAAGAAAAATAAGCGAAGAGCACAGACCACCTTACATGGTATGGGTATATAAAGATGGAAAGAAAACAATTGAAAAGAAGATCTCCTGTTTCTGCAAGGAATGCTACACGCCCGACCATTGCGATGGTGAGCGATAAGGATTGGGACTTCTGGGTCAAAGCGTTCAGCGATATTGATTACCCTATGAAGAATAAGCACACGGATGTATGCGGCAGCATTATCCTAAAGACAAAGCACTGCCCAAAGGGCACGTTTATTGTGTACGGTAAGCACGAGCCTATGTACATGGACATAAATAGTATGGACTATTACAATGAATAAGAAGTACAGCCAGCCAGAGTCCGTTGTCCCTATCAACCCGAAGACGGGGCAGCGGGAAAACTATAGTCTGCACTTTCGCAAATGCGTTGCTGCCTACATGGCAGAGCAGGGTGCTAAGCAGAGTGAGATTATCTTGCGTACTGGCCTTAGTAAGCAGACTGTACAGAAGGTGCGGCGCGGGGAGTACGACCTTGCACCCGAGGTCATTGAAGCAATCAGGTCACAGGAATCTAACAAGCTGACCAAGAAGTTTAACAAGTTGATTGATGCAATGACTGACGAAAAGATTGATTCGTCAACGCTACCCCAGATTGCCGTAGCTGCTGGTATCATGTTCGATAAACGTCAGATTCTAGAGCAGAAACCTACGGTTATTCTGGAGCAGACGTACTCGGATGCAAGGCTAGATGCTCACGAGGCAGAGCTAAAAGCTAAGCTCGAAGCAATTCAAGAGAAGATCGGGGCACTAGAAATAGATGCCGATTACTCCTTAGTGGAAGAGGGAGAGGTATCGTCCTGATCCTCTTCGTCTAGCTGGGAGAGAATCCTTTCGGCATCTTCCGAATACCCTTGGTCGTCGTCAAATACCATTGTCCCGAACATGACTCTACTAGGGTATCTGCGGGCGGCGTAGCCACTACCCTGTAGTTCATCGAGTTCTTGTAGATAGGCTTCGATGGATTCACCTCCATCCGATGTACGATCAAATACACCCATGATTTCCATTCTCCTTTGTCCGCCATGCGGCGGTGATATTGTGTTTCAGACAGACTCATCGTATTCTTTCATTGCCTTCAGCAAGAGTATCCTATCACGAACGCCCTTAGCCGTGTTGTGATAAGTGATGCCCTCCGGGTGTCTTACCACGTAAACGTGGCGCTGTCTAGTGAAATACTCCTGTTCTTTTATTACTACTTCAGCTCCTACCTTGGCTGCTTCTTTCTGGATTCTTTTAATCGTTGGCATCTTAGGCCAATACTCATGGCCCTGTCTGTATTCAGAATTAGCCACGTTAGGTGGCTCAAAGTATTCTATGATTTGGTTGTTTCTTTCAAAGCTATTTAACTTACTATTCATCTACTATAACCTTAGTGTTCCACGCCGCAGGGCCACACCCTGCTAGCGCACCCACCACGAGGGTGGCTCTTCGCGCAGTGCGATTGGGCATTGCGTATGCAATACCCCCTATGATTAAACTTGCTCCTATCTTTACTCCGACTAAAGCTGCTTTGTTTTCTGGCACCGTGGGGTTAGCTTCGGTGTGCCCATCGTCAAGTGCTACCCAAGTCGTAGCCGTGTCTGCTGCTTGGCAGGCAACCATGACCGCGGCTAGTGCTTTGTCAGTGCGATCCCACTGCGACCTGCTCGTTGAGCAGGCCACAGTGGAAGTCGCTAGAATCAGGCTACCTATTAGTAAACTTCGTGTACTTAGCATTCCATCCTACTTCTGCAACCCCAGTAGCACCGTTGCGTTGCTTGGCTATCAATAGCTCGGCAACGCCCGGTGATAATGTCTGAGGATTGTACACCTCATCACGGTAGATGAGTATTACTACGTCAGCATCCTGTTCTATCTGGCCGGAATCCCTGAGGTCCGCCATGCATGGACGCTTGTCCACACGGGCCTCCACGGACCTATTAAGCTGAGACAGAGCTATCACAGGAACATGAAGCTCCTTCGCAAGTGACTTGAGAGATCGGGAGATGTTAGCTATCTCCTGCTCACGACTCTGCTCTGATCCGGCACCCCGCATAAGCTGTAGGTAATCTACGATAATCAGGTCCAAGCCATTACGAGATGACCTAGCCATTCTCCGAGCCTTAGCCCGCAGTTCAGTTGCGCTGATGGAAGGAGTATCGTCAATAAATATCTCAGCCTCCCCTATCATGCCACTGCCCATCGCAATCCTACGTTTGTCGTCGGGTGTGCACCTACCCGCACGGAGATCGTACATATCTATCTCTGCCTTAGAGCAGAGCATTCTCTGCACGAGCTGCTCCTTGCCCATCTCAAGGGAGAATATGCCTACTGAATGACTAGAAGCCTCAGTTAAGCTACGAGGAACCGATATATTCTCGGCCATGTTAAGGACAAGGGCAGTCTTCCCCATGCTGGGTCGTGCTGCCACAATGATGAGATCACCTCTTTGAAACCCTGCCGTCAAACAATCAAGCGAATCGAAACCGCTCTCTAGTCCAGTCACTGCCGATGGATTCTCTAGAATTTCATCTAGTCTTTCGACAGCGGGTACCACTAGCGAGTCGATCTTACTGAAGCAAACGTCTTGCTTCCGACCACCGATCTCAAACAGGGCGGACTCTGCTCTGTCGAGCAGAACGGAAGGGGGTTCGCTCGTGGAATAAAGCTGATCTGTCACCTCAGCTACGCGCTGTATGGCCCTACGCAACAGGGCTTTCTCACGCACAATGTCGGCATAACGCTCGACGTTGGCCGTGGTTACAGCACGCTCCATTTGCTCAGCTAGTCCGCTGATACCCCCAACTTTCTCCAAGTCGCCACTCATCTTGAGGCGTTCAGAGACAGTTACAATATCGACAGGCTCAGACAGTCCTGCTAGATCTGATACTGCTCTGAATACTACTGCGTTCTTCTCGTAATAGAAGTCCGAGTATGACACCTGCCCCGCAATGCGCTCAAAGCAATCGGGGTCTAGGAAGCATCCACCGATGATGGACTCTTCCGCCTCCAACGAATGAGGCGGCACCTTCAGTTGAATGCCGTCTTCCATTTACCTCTCCTTCAAGTATGCTTCGGGGTTAAACAAAACCACGAACCAGAAAACAGGCCACATGATAGCCCACACAATCAAAGCAATCGCGCTATCTTGTGCGTCTGAAGCAGCCCTAATGAAAAGAAATCCTGCAAAATGGAGCAGGATAATTACTCCATAGATTTCCAGGCCGGTCATTTACTTGTCCTCCTTCTTGATTGGTACGACGCTGCATATTTTAGGCAGCGGCCTACCGTGCTCCATCCATTTCTCAAAGTCTTGGTTTTCCCAAGGCGTAAGATAGAAGTCCATCTTCTCATCGAGGTGCTCGATAAGGTACTGGATGCAGTTCAGTGCCTTCAAGAGATCTCTGTATGGCATCTCTTTGAAAGGGTAGCGAGTAATTAGTTTTATCACATCTCCTTCGGTCTTGCCGAAATTATTTGACTCGATAAAGTCTCTCGGTTCAATACCTCCGCGCTCAAGATAGTGCGAAGGGTTATCAATATCTTGCATAAGTCCTCCAAAAGAAAGGGGGGCCGAAGCCCCCCCTCTTAATCAACGACGCACTGGTCAGTGACCAAGCACAGGGGTGGAGTAGTCAGCTCCACGGCATACTGCATAAGCAGTAGTGCATCCGTTACGGTGGCATCGCCATCAAGGTTCAAGTCACCGCAAACATATTCACATTGACAGTCTCGGATAGTAGTCGTTGTAGGTTTGATACACGTAGTCGTACTTGTACTACTACTTGTAGTCGTCACCCAACTCCAACCCGAATCCGAGTCTGAGTCTGAGTCGCTATCACCCTTCGCCATCGCCGGGATCGTCGTCCCGAGGATGAGGGTCATAGCGAAGCCAATCATTGAGTTCTTCATCAATTAGATCTTCCTCCTGTTTTTTTCTGAGATCTTCTCTTGTTGTTTTGTGCGGGCCTCCGGGCGACCCGGCGTTGATCGGGAGTCTCTGTTTCCCGAACCAAGCTTTTCTTCGTTCCCAAGCTCTTGAGCTTGATTTCTTTTGATCGTCGTCTGAGTATTTCATTTACTAAGTTTAAGGATTCTTTACCTAAATTGTTTATTGCCTTGGAGTCTAGGTATATAACAACCCATCCGTTTTGAATAGCTAGATTGTTTTTCTCATAGTCTCTAGACAGTCCCTTTCCTGTATTGTGCGCTGACTTACCCATGTAAGTACCACCCTGTATCTCTACAGCTACGCGCTGCTTAACCCAAGCGAAGTCCATCTTGAACCTGCGATTAGGTATCGCGCAATACTCTCTTTGTATCTTGAATCTTTTATCGCCTAGCTTTTTCCATAGCTTCAGGAATAGCTCTTCTAATTTACTCTTCCGTCCGTTTGTAGCTGGCATACTGTTCACACACAGTTCGCGCAGGACATGGGAAGCTGTCACATCTAACTAGCTCTCCCGGCCTGACTTGGATCTCCATTTGAGTTTGGTTTGCTGTACGCTCAATGAAATCTTGAGCCTCCTCCATCGAAGAGCATAGCTTAGTAGCTCTGCTTGCTCCGACTTTTGTTACCGCATACACGGTAGGCTTTCTCTTTATCTCTTCGTCGGTGCACAGAGGCAGTACCTCCCTTGCTTTGACGTGTTCACGGACCCTTCTCTTTATGAAAGATTCGGTAAGGTGCAAGTCCCACTTATTAAATGGGATTGTTACCACGCCAGTAGGCGGGAAGTCCTTGTTGCGTCTAGCGGCAGCAGCCGACCAGTCCAGTATGAATGACACCACCTGTAAGTCATTGATTTTACAGGAGTTTTTATCTGCTAGCCACGCATACATATTGAGTTGCTGTTCCCATTCCAGGAAATCTTGATTAACTATCTTCCATACTTTGCACGTTTTCCAGTCAGTGATGACGCCATTTTCAATTAGATCTGGCGTACCAGCAATCGTGTACTCAGTGCCATCGACTTCGACTTTTGCTGACAGCGGCTTCTCTACTTGGGAAGTAGTACCGCACGTAACAAGAGCCGCTCGTTGCATGAGATTATGGAACGCTGATCCATACAGGGCGTTCCGTTTGTCATGCGCGTCCTCTTCTAGCGAAGAGTCGAACGTCTTAATTAGTGCCGCTACTCGTGCGGGCTGCAACAGCTCGGTAACTCCGAAGTCTCTCTCGACTGGGACATAATCAAGAGCAGTCATTTCGATTGCTTTCTTGAATACTTTATGAAGCCCCAGCTTATTAGTGAGTTTCACTCTTTGCTTGCCTCCGACAGAGAGTGTATCAAATCAAACACACCCTCTGCTTCTAGTTGTTGTAGTTCTTTCTTTGATCTTACTTTGTGGCCTACGAATGCGGCCACGATTTTACGTGCTTCGTGCTTTGTTAGCACGACTAATTCTTTTGAATTAAAAATCTGCGGAGAGTCCATGTTAATATCCTTTAGCTGATCCTCCACAGCTTTACACTTATGTCAGTGGAGAGCAATCCCAAGAACCTCGGCTCAACCACGCGACAATCCCATGTGATGATTGCCTTGCCCATTACCTAGCGGAGTTGTATGGTAGCAACTGCAACGCTAGGTGTTATTAGAAAGGAATGTTATCCCTCTCTACCTTGCCGTCACACACATACTTCAGCATCGACTGAGAGAAAGCACGACAAGTCTCAGCGTCGAGCCCGTGCTCCGAGAAGCACTCGAACGATTCGACGAGGAACCGTCGAGCAATCTCCTCACCCATGACCGGTTCAGCCTGTCGGCCACCCCGAGGGGGCGGAGAAGATGACGGACCACCTCCATTGCCACCGTTGTTAAAGCCCTGTCCAGCGGACGGACGCTTCAGCACCCAATCCTGATAGTTGTTCAGGGTGCACAAAAGCTGAGTCGTCTCACCGGGCTCAAGCCCAGTCTTGCCCTCGCCGTAACGGAACGTGCCCTGAAGCTGCTCCTCTCCACCGGAGAGAGTGAAGACAATAGACTGGTCGTAATAAACAACCTGAGAGTTGTCCTCTCTCTTGGTAAAGCTACGTTGCTTGGTCTGACCGGTTGACACTACGGTCACTGTCTCGGTCTTTGCGTTATCCCACATTCCTGCCATTACTGGTCCTCCTACTTGCTGTTCTGCAAGATCTGTATTGTACACACACTGTGTATCGAGTGTACTAAAAAGTTTTTTACACGGCCTACATATATCTGTGGTATACTCAGGCTTAGTAGGCCGTAAAGCGTTTCTCTAGTTAAGATATAATATATAATATATATATCCTACCGAAAGATATAATATATATATTCTATAGGGCTTGTAAGAATGCAAGGTTCACCTCGATGCTACCTCTTTCATTGATCTGGTCCATAATGTGGGACCGGATAACTAATCCGAGTTCATCTATGCCTAATACTTCAAGGCACCACAAGTATGAGCCAACCTCAGTTGACAGATCGTCGAAGAAATCGACTGACTCTTGCCATTTACCGTACTTAAAAACGGACATGGCTTGGTCGTCATGGGTCTGCTGTGTCTTGCGTAAGACGAGCAAACGATCACGGATTATATGACAGGCCATTAATTTATAGCCTTCCATAAAATCTGTCCAGTCAAATCCCTCTTGTTCTTGAGTTGCTTCCCTCTGTTCCATGAGTTAGTAATCCCTTGCTTTCATCGAACAGAAATCCAAGATGGTTGCGTAGTCGTCAGTGACAAGCATGGCTAATGTAGTCCCGTACTCGTCTTCGACAGTGACAGACCAGATCTTTTCGGTGTCATTCTCTTCGTAGGTTCCCTTGACGGTGAACCCGTTTAGTCTCTCTGAGATAAATCTTGTCATTATCCTCTCTCTTTTGCCAGTTCGATTACGTCCTTCAGGTACTCCGAAGGAGATGTGTCAGATCCGTGGAGATCCGAACCTTTTCTGTAGTACAGAACCAGTGTGCTTAGCGTAAGCCATGCGTCGGACGCTTCTTCTGGTACGACCACGTTGCGCAGTTTCCAAAGCAAGTCTTCTGCCTTGTCAAGCAAGGTAGGAAGACGCGCTATCTGGTCTGCGGTAACGGGGTCCGAGGCTTCGCACATTTTGTACGTTCTGTCGTTTTCATTAACAACTACAGTGCGTCGTAGCTCTTCGTTGGAACCGCCGAGCACTTCCCACCGTTCATCTCTGACAATCACTCTCCTTCCCTCCGCTCTGGTTTTCTTCATCTTAGTCCTCCACTAACTGTCGAATCATGTGAATCTCAAGCTCGATCTCGTCGGCAGAGAAACCGTGCTCGTCGAGGAACACGGCAACTTCTGCCGGATGAGACTTGATGAGATCCGTGAGCTGCTCGACGCCGAACGCAAAGTTGAGTTCGGCTTGAGTATCGCTCTCTATCTTTTCCCTGTCTGGTGCAAGGTAAGTGCTACCGAGGTCAGACTCCTTGTAGCTTGCGGTGTAGTTGCTGTAATTACCCCACAAGCCATCGGTGTAGCGACCGTGGTAGTCGATACCGTACAGGGTGTCGTACTTACCTTGTCCTGCTTCATTGTACGCCGTAAGACGAGTCTCGTCAAACAGTTTGATGAATGTATCTGCGACACGAAACATATAGTCGGTGTCGAGTACTTCTAGCGGTGTATGCTGTCGCTCGTAACCGACAGAGATGTTGGTGCATTCGTGCACGAGATCTGTGTAGTTCTCTGTGTCAGTGAATGAACCGCCGTCGTCACACTCCAGAGGGAGTGCAGGGGCGAGCATACCTGCTAGATCTTTGACAAACTGGTCAGAGCAACAGCGATAACCTGCTTGGTAAGTGATGACGGACTTGTACAACTTTCTGTCAAAAGCGATAGCATAGTCAATGCCACTGAGTAGGTCGGGCGTGTTGCGCGAGATGTACTCGCTGCCTAACCCGCCTACTTCTTCGCCACGATGAAAGATGTACAAGCCTGGCACTCCCGCGTAGATCATGGACAACAGGATGTAGACACCTGCGCCATCATCAGAGCCAAGACAATTGCTGCCGGAATCGACAGGCAATGTCATGTAACCGTGTCGGTCAATGTCAACAATCTGCTTGCCGTCGCCACGATGTACGGTGTCAGTGTGTGCGGACCACATCACTTTCGACTGCGTGCCATCTCTCAACGGGAGCCGGATGTATCTATTGCCAAACGAGTCGCGCTGCATACCGGGAACCACGTCAATGAATCTGCGAATGAACGCAAACTCAGAGTCAGATCCGTGAGGCCGTTTGTACTCTAGCATACGGCATATTTTTTTGAGTTTACCCTTCTGTCCCATGTTGGACCTCCTTGCGCCTTGTTGTTTAGGCGGTGTCTACAGAGATCTTGACCAGTGTTTCCGCTGCTGCCTCTAGCTCTGCTGCTTCAGGCTTGAGGTAGTAACGGAAGTTTGCAGTATCCCAGCGCACACCGGGGTGTGCCGTGGCATACCATGATCCCTTCTCTGAATGCTCCAGCGAAACGTACTTCTTGCCGTAACGCAGGCAGGCTTCGCACACCTGTAGTTTTGTGCCGTCGGCACCAATGACATGATCGCAGAGTGCGTCACAGGGGACGCCGATTCCGCATTCTTCGCACGCACTGTAGTCTTCTGCGCAGTATCTACAGACATCCTGACTACAGTGACCCCCACTGGAGCGGGGTGCCTCTCGACCCGAGCCGAAGTAGCTGATGCTACCGTTAGCACTGGCACGCTCCGACTTGTATTTTTCTTCGTCGCATATGATGCAACCGAAAAATCTGTCACGGTAGCAGTGGTAACAGTAGTAATCGCCATCGACTACGAGCGGTGCTTCTGGACTTGAGCTATACGGCTCGTAGTTCCAGTAAGCAGTATCACCGCACGATGTGCACTGGTAAGTGCGACGAGCAGCACCATCGGTGCCACGGGCATGGAAAGTGACAGGATCGTCAACGCATTCAGCGTTGCACTTCTCGTCGGGACCGCAGATCACAAGCCAGCCGTCCTCTTCCTTGACGTATTCAGCTACGTCAAGGTATGGGGCCAGAACCATGACGGCACCCTCGTCGCTGTCGCGCAGTACGTGGTGGGTTAGCTTACCACCAGCGAAACTACGCTCCGGGTCGGAGGCGTTCCATCGTCGGTAGCCGTCTTTTTCGAGCACCGCGGCCATACGGTATTGATCTCCGTAGATCTTGCCGTAAACCTGGTTGTCGGTACGGACGACTGTTCGGGCCACGAGCCTGCTGCCACGATACAGCGCAGCCACCGCCATGTTGGGCGAATTGGCGTACGCCCAGACCGGGTGTGAATCGTCATCCAGACAGTATACGTACTCGCCGCGTTCATGACTCATGCACGCGCCGAATCCCATCTCCTCTGAATGAAGGTACATCTCCTCGATCTCATGGGCATCGGTCAACAGTTCGATACGGCAGCCGTGAAGCGTGATCTGCGCGGCGATGCAGTCTTGGTCAGATTCGGAAATCTCATCCAAGTCAGCATCCTGACACACCTTGTGAAGGTAGCGACCGAGCCGACTGTTAGTCTCCGCGTCCATGCGACACTTCTCAAGATCATTGAAGTAATGAACATGAGCCGTGCCGTCAGCACCATGAGTAACGTCTACCCAAGGGCATGACCACTCAGGGATTCTTGCAGCCAGTTCGGGACATCGCTCCCGCAACAAGTCCATGATGTACAGCCGAGTCTGCGCACCGTGCTTCTTGAAGTGCTGGATTCGCTTGCGCTCACGCTCTCGCCATGACTCGTCGCCTTCTGGGAAGAAGGGCTGTCTGTAGTACTCGTTTTCAGAGTCGCTACTGTTGAGTGATGCTGCAAGATCGCTGGCAATCCAGGCGTCTTCAGTCAGAAACACGGACGGTTCGTCGGGCGGTACATAGTCCCGCACTGTGTACGGATGCACAATCTGCCTTACCTTGATACAGTATTGATATTGCATTTCCCTTCCTCCTGTTATGCCGCTAGCCCAATGCCAGCAGCGAGATCAGAAAATCTGAGACAGGAGAGCAGCCCTGCCGGTGCTTGCACCGACAGGGGGCGACAGTTGGTTGCATCACGAGATGTCGAAAGGCACGCCTGCGCAGTGATGACCGTTTTCCGAATCCCACTCGACCAAGTGGTATTCTCCGGTCTTTGCGTTGACCAGCCATTCGTGGTCGTTGAAGATGACCCTGTAATATCCTGCGGGCAAGAACGCCGAGGAAATCCGAGTGGCTTCGCCATCTTTCAGACGCCAGTGGTTTGGACCCAACTGCTCCAGAAAGATGTTGATTTTGACATCGTAGATGCCATCTCCAGACGAGTTTTCGGGCTCCGACAGAGTGCACTCACTCCAGCTATGGACGTAAGTGTTGTTCTGATTCAGGAGTTCGAAAACTCTCCCGACACAATCAGTGACCTTTTTCTTATTTGTCATTCTGCTTTCCCCTGTCAATGCGCACTGCCCAACGCAGTCCGCGAGCCTCAGGAAATCAAGAGACAGGAGAGCAGCCCTGCCGGTGCTCGCACCGACAGGGGGAGACGGTTGGTTGCGTTACGCATCATCAATGTGTGATTGCGTCCCTAATCCCGCGCAATGCTTAGCGGGCAGGAGGGAGACGTGGTTGGATTCTTTGGAGTATATGTTCATTACATACTCGACCGAGCAGTAATGTCCAACCATGTTGTTGACAGCCAACTGCTGATAATGGTTGATGCACCTGTAATACCCTTTGGGCATTTCCGTTACTTTGTCCATTCTGCTTTCCCCTGTCAGTGCGCGCCGCCCAGTGCGGCACGCGAGCCTCGAAAAGTTAGGCGACGGGGAGCAGCCCTGCCGGTGCTTGCACCGACAGGGGGCGACATGGCATCAGGCGATCACCGGATGTGAACCAGTGGCACTGAATCGAGCGCGGAGCCGAAGGCCGCGATTGCTCGCGGTGCGTAGCCGCGTGTAACTTGCTGACTCTGGAGCAATGCCCCAATGACCGCCAGCCATATGAGCACGCGGATACAGTTAGCCATCCACGCCTTGGCGTTTCGCATGAGATTGTCGAACATACTGCTTCCTCCCGTCAATGCGCGCTGCCCAATGCAGCACGCGAGCCTCAAGGTGGTGCCCCGGACTGGATTCAAACCAGTGTCTCTGGCCTGAGAGGGCCAGCGTCCTAGGTCGCTAGACGACCGGGGCAGACGGGACGGTTCGACGCGGACCCATCTTAGAGCGGGGACCGCGCCGCCGTCCTCAGGACAGCGGGCAGCACTGGAGGGTCGCTCCAGCCGCTACCGCTGCCCTTAGGAGGCAACAGGGAAAGGAATAATCCCGTGACTACGAGCACATACCCTTTGAAGGGGGAACGCGGGGATACCGCTAAATCAAATACCCTCTCTAGGTTATATTCGGCTTAGGCGCATATGCGCTGCGTCTGCATTGTCGCTTCACACCATACGGTGTCCCCTTCAGTCCAGAGGCGTGTACGCCATACCGCAGAGGCGGCTGGTTCCTACCCACCTACGCACAATTACGTAGATTGTGGGTGTGTACACGGACGGGCAATAGCATCACTCATGCCTAACGAGTATGAGCAAGGATGTACAAGCGAGTCCATTTGTGAGCACGGGAAGGGGTGAAGCCGAGGGTAGCCTAGGGGCTACTTACGGCGAATCGTTACCCTTGCAGACGGACGCATTCGTGCCTTGCGATTGACCTCATTATTCAGCATGAAGCCACCCATAAGACCCGTACCCGTCTGTCCCAGAACAGGCTCAGCCTGTTTTGGCGCAGTCTCACGAATCGGACGCGAGCGTTTGCGTGTGCGGACCGGTTTGATTGTCCACCCTTGAGCCTGCGCGTCCCGCTGGTAGGTTCGAACGGACACGGTGCAGCCGCACCATGAGCATTGACGAACCCTATCCAGATAGGCGCATTTCGGCCCAACAGAGCGAAACAAGGTTACAAACTTGTGCCTACAGATACCATTTGATGCCATGTGGATACTCCTACGTCCAAGCGAAGTTGGACATTTGTACTCCCCATGCCCACAAATGGACACGCTTGTACACCACGACGTTTTCCCGCGTACAGTTGCACACCCGTAGCTCGGCCGTAGCCTGCTAGCTAGATGGCGCAGCGGGGACATAGCCCCAGAGCGCGGTACGGTCGGAATCGTCGCCGTCGCCCCAGACGTTGCAGGCTGCGTGCCAAGCCTGTAAGTACCTGAAATCGTTACTCAAGTGTAAATAGAACACGTTCTATTGTACACAATTGTGAACAATTTTGTTCGGAAGTGTGCACTTTCGCCCCTACTTTCGCCTTTCCCCTTTCCCCGTAAGATGAACGCGTTGCGCGTTACCTTATATGGCGCAGGATGGGTCAAGGGTAAAAGGGGTTGTTTTGCACTTGACGTTCCTCTCGCGTTATAATGATGGGTGTCAAGGGAAAACTAGATATAGTGTGGGGTGGCAGCCCTAGACCACTAGATTTTGTGGTTGCAGCAGGCAGAGGAGACGTGATAAAATGGACACGGGGCAATCCCCCCCCCGAGGGTTCCAAATGTATTATATATATCGGACCCATACGGGAGATCCCCCGCAAAAAGACTATGAATTTATGACATAGTGCGCCGTATATCACGTAGTGGCGCTCGCAGACTCGCGCCGTATACATAACCCCTTTCAATAAAAAACAAAAAACGGTAAAAAAAGAAATATAAATAGCATATTTTCAGACAAAATACAATACCTAAATCCAAGTTTTTAATCTTTTTTGTACGGACATGGCAAAAATGTGCATTATATTAACAATATCAATAACTTACCGCGCTGCGGTAGAGGGAGAATAGACTATGCCTATGCTATTTATGGCGGTTGTCACCTATATTGTCCTGGAATTGTTTGGAGGTAACACCCGAACAGTAGCTTCCTGGGAGGTAAAGGGTAAAGATAAACCCAAGAAGGCCAAGAAGAAGGCCAAAGACGCAGTTCTCGGCGCCCCCCGCGTAGATTTGCGGACCAAAGAGGGGCGAATGCTTAAAGCAAAGCAGGCGCGACTTCGTGGAAAACGAAAGTAAAATACGAGAAGAGCTTCAGGAGGCTAAACACCTCCTGTCTGCCCTTGAAAGAATAAAGAAGGAGCGGGCTCGCAGGAAGAAAGAGGAATCTATTCGTTATTTTGAGCCCCACCCTAAACAGGAGGAGTTCCTTTTCGACAAGAGCCAGACGCGAGTCGTATTCGGAGGGAACAGAAGTGGGAAAACTCATGTGTCTATGGCGGAAGTTGTGGCGCACGCGCTCGGATACAGACCGTGGCTCTCGGAGGAAGATGAAAATTATAGGGTGGAAGTGCAAACACCTTCAAAGGGGGTCATCGTCGGAGAGTCTTTTGGCACCGCGATTAAGGATATACTGGTACCAAAGCTCCTCGGGAACCCAGATCAAGGTGTGCCTGGATTGTTACCTAAGACTGCGATCGAGGGGAAGCCTAGAAGAAATGCCCAAGGCATTATCACTGAGATCAGACTAACAAACGGATCTCGCTTGGTGTTTATGTCCTACGACCAATCAGTAGATTTGTTTGAGGGCGGTGACTGGGACTATGTTGCTTTTGATGAGCCGCCCCCTAGGGCAATCTTTATTGCGTTGCAACGTGGATTGACTGACCGTGGGGGTAGATGCTGGATTGCGTGCACGCCACTCAAAGAGCCGTGGCTGTATGACGATCTTGTTTGCAGAGACGACATACCTTGCTATACGTTTGATCTTGCGGATAATCCGCATATCAGTCAGGAGGCAAAGGATCAGTGGGCTAGGAATCTAACGGACGAAGAAAAGAAGGTCAGGCTGCATGGACAGCCTCTTCAGCTTGAAGGACTTATTTACAATGGCTACGCAAGAAAATCAAATTCATTTAGGATTGCTCGCCATAAGATACCTTCACATTGGCCTTTGTGGTGCTCTATTGATCCTCACCCTAGAACTAAGCACGTTGCTGTATGGGGTACTATACGGCCAGATGGAGTTATGCTTATTGTCGGAGAAGTTCAAAACACGGACTCAGAAAACAGGGTCCAGCCATTCTGTGACGCGATTCTGTCTTTCGAGCGGGACGTACTTGAATGCGACCCCGAAAGAATCGAAGGAAACCGACTTATTGACCCCAGTGCATCAACGGCTGTAGATGGAATTAGCTTGCTGGATAGATTTAATGATTACGAAATATATGCCAGACCTGGGTCCAAGCAACTAATGCACGCTATTAACATTACTAAAGATATGCTGCACTCGGACCCGGAAATGGGCATAGCCCCAAGGCTTATGTTTTTTGACGACCTGAAAGGATTGCACCATGAGCTAATGAGATACTCGTGGCAGGAATGGGCAGGCAGGACAAAGGACGAGCGGAACCCCAGGTCTAAGCCTAGGGACAAAGACGATCACTTTATTGAAGCAATGCACAGAATTATTTTGGACAACCCACAGTATGAGCCGGTGAGCTTTGGAGAGATACTAGAAGAACAGAGATACTACACCCCAGTTGATACTGAGGGCAGAGGATACTAATGGCAGACGTAACATCACACAACGTAAACCGGGCTTCTGAATTGAAGTCCACAGACGAAGAAGCGTACAAAGATTTAGCGTTACAGATTACAAACTGGTATAAGGCTGATCGAGACGCTCGACTCGAATGGGATGAAAAACTAGATGAATACTACAAGCTCAGTATTTGTGAGCCACTTGATCGGACCCCAGCGATTGAAGGAGGTGCAAATGTTTGTACCCCCATCGTTGCGTCCGCTGTACTTTCGTTCTCTGCTAGGGCGTATTCCTCCATCGTCACCACTCCAGACTCTAAAGTTGTCAAAATTGAACCAGTAGAAAAGAATGACGTTAAGAATGCTCGGATCGTAGAGCATTTTATGAACTGGCAGATTTCATCGGAGATGGAAGAGTGGGAAGAGGGATTTGACAAAAGCCTGCATGAACTCGCTACGTTTGGAACGGTTTGGCGTAAGGTTACATGGCTTAAGGATGAGCAAAGACCTCGCGTAGTCAATGTGCCTACAGTAGATGTTTTTGTTCCCTATGGATGTTCCTGCATTGAGAAGTCCCCTCGTATTACTCAGCGACTCAGAATGAATCTGGACGACATTCTAGAGAATCCTGATTATCAGAATAATAAAGACTTGAAGCCCGCTGGAATGTTTTTGGAAGAAGAAGATACCAGCATTGTTACAGAGACTTCCGATGAGCTTTCAGGCGATAACCCGCCGATGTATCAGGACGAAAGCGTTGATCGTAACACTGTTCTTGAGGCCCATGTTCTTATGAAGATTCCCGAGTTTGGTGATACCAAGCGGGAGCCATACACTATTACAGTTGACGTACCTAATCAGGAAATCCTGAGGTTGGTTAGCAGAAAGGGGCCAAATGGAAAGACGATACACCACTGGATTGATTACCACTTTATTCCAAATTCGCAGGGCTTTTATTCGTTTGGTTATGGAGCATTTCTCCATCAGCTCAATAATATCCAAAACACAATCTACAATCTTGCTATTGATTCTGGTAGACTCTCTAACACACCTTTTATCCTTTATGGTCGAGGAGCTGGCCTCAAGGGGCGTAACCTTCAGCTACGTCCGGGGGTTGGCCTCCAGGTTAGCGACGTTAATGAAGTCAGAGAAATAAAGCTCCCTGGCTTGGACAATTCGATTATTGCGCTAATGCAGCAGACGGAAAAGTTTGGTCAGGATATTTCCTCCAATGCCGAAGAGCTGCAGGGCAGAGGACAGAAGGGCATCAGGGAGCCCACGGCTTCAGGTACGCAGATGCGAATTGAGCAGGGATTGACTCAGTTCTCTGTTCTGACTAAGCGCGTTCTTCGTTCTCTTAAGCGAGAGCTTCGCCTGCTGTTTGAATTTAACGCCATGTTCCTTACCAATGAAAAAACATTTCGCGTTGTTGGCCGAACAGATGCAACGGCTTTTGATTTCCAAAAGCTGTCGCCTGACAACCTTAACGGCAAGTATGATATTAAACCTACGGGCGATCCAGCGTTTGCAAGTCCGATAGAGCGTAAGAACGAAGCTCTTACAATTATGAACACCATGCTGCAAAACCCGTTGGTGGTTGGAATGCAGGGTATGCTTCCGCCTAACTTTGCTGCAATGAGAAAGGGGCTTGAAAACTTCCTCGTAGAGTTTGAGCGTAGCGATATTATTAATTCTCTGCCCAGTGCGCCGGAGCCTTCCCTTCCCCCGGAAGAGGAACTTCAGCTTCTGATTGAAGGGGAAGAGGTAATGCCCAAGCGAGGCGAAGATCACGTAATGCATCTTTCCAGGCACGTTGCTTTTGTCAGAACGGAAGATTTTGCAAGGCTTGATGCGGAACAGAAGATGAGGATTCAGAATCACATCATTATGACTGAAGCCTTGGCTGAGCAGGAAACCGAAGAGCTTATTAGACTTCAGAATGCACAGGCTATGTTTATAGCCAATAACCAAATTACAGGAGGAGGAAATGGAGGTTCCCAGCAAGGGGGCGGTTCAGGAATGGCTTGAACACCCAGTTACTTCCTGGCTTAGAGCAGCTAGCCTAGAGCTACAGGAAGATATTAAAATTAAAATTCTAAAGCAGGTCAAAAGCGGATCTAACTACGAAGCCGCTTTCGAGGCCGGACGAGTCGATGGAGTTGATTCCTTCTGGAGTCAGGTCTGGCGCATGGAGGATGATTAACATGGTAAATATTGTACCGCTTGGCAGTCGTCTGCTAGTGAGGCGAATGAAGGAAGAGCAGACTGAGGGTGGCATTTTCTTGCCTGAGAAGGCAAAGGATCACGCCCTTATTGGTACCGTTATTGCCGTTGGTGAAACTGTTTGTGGCACTATTATGATAGGCGATCAAGTTTTGTTTGGTAGGTATTCTGGACAGGGGGTGGAGCGGAACATCCCCCTCGCTAGCTCAATGGCTGGTGAGTACGACGACGTATACCTGATGACCGATGAAGACATTCTTGCTATTGTATGTAGTGACGATGAACTAAAAAACGTAAAGCTGAGGATTAGTAATGTCGCAGGAGAATGATAATAAAATTCCTACGATGTTGGAAGGGAGCGATATTGTCCCGGAAAGCACCACGGAGGAAACAGTTGAAGTAACAGAGCAGGTGGAGGAAAAGAGCGCCCTTGATAAGCGTTTCGCTCAACTTACTGGCGAACGCGAATGGCTTCGTGGTAAGGTTCAGAAAGCAGACGAAGAGAACCAGAAGCTTAAGAAGGAAATCGAAGCCTTTAAGTCAAAGCAGGTAGAGCCCGAGCCTGAGCATCCGGGAGAGGGTGCCTCTGTCGATGAGATTAATGCATACTGGGCTAAGAAGATGGAATCTACTGAGCAGCGCATGAGTTGGGAAATCGAAAATCGTTTGGCTGAGCTTAGGTTTCAGTCGATGAAAAACGATACGGATGATTTTGCTGAACTGCATGAGAAGTACTGGAATCGTTTCCAGAAGAGCCCTACGATGATGGGGGTGATTGAATCAAGTAAAGATCCAATCAATGAATTTTACGTTCAGGCAAGACGTTTCGAGGAAATCGAAAAGGCCGGTCAGGATGTAGTGGCAAGTCAGCGCGAAGCAGCTATTGAAGCTGCCTCTTCCGTTGCGGAAGCTACGCCGCCAGAGCCCGTCAATAAGAAGCAGACCAACAGGGTGCTTTCAGATCAGGACTGGCGCGAGTATCAGCGTATGTTCCCTAACCTCAAGGTAACAAGAGAAGAAGTCGAGGCTTCGCTCAAGAAGGAGATTAGCTAATGGCTAGTGAAAAAGAAGGACACAAGCGTCTTAGTCAGGCGGCTAAGGAGAAGTACGAGCAGGCTCAGGAGGCTGCGGCCAAGGCTCCGGGGCCTTTTGTAAACCAGGGTGACGAGATTGATCCGGTCGCTACTGACGATGAGGTCAGGCCCCACAAGGGTCTTACCGGGCTGGCAACTAAACCCGAGAACGCATTTGGCACATTCAAGATCGACAAGCTTGCAATTAACCCCAAGCCTTCGGTCAGGGCCAACTGGCAGTTCCGCCTGTGCCGAGAGGACAAGCTTAATGATAAGCTGAACATGGGCTGGGTTGTGGCAAAGAGTTCGGATTTCGTAGAGGATAATCGGCTTCCGTCTGAAGTTACTATTTCTGACGGATCTTCTGTTTGTAAGCGAAATGAGCTGATTATCATTAAAATGCCGAAAAAGGAATTTGCGGCCTATAAGCATTACATTCGTAGCCGCACCGCAGCACAGACTTCTTCGATTATTGACAAGGCGATTATGCTTGGGTGTAAACGCCCGCCAGGCCAGATGGGTGGGGGAATCAAAGCTAAGCTGATTTTTCCCGGCGAGAGAATCCCTCGGACAATCAAGAGGGAGGAAGTTGCTATCATCGAGGATGCATTCGAGGAAATGTACGGCTAAGAGCCCATTTGACAAAATGGGTAGAAAGCCTTAAATTACAAATAGTTAGGGGGCTGAAGGGACTAGTGCGTCTAGTCCTTGACGCCTCTGTGGTCTTACGAGATGGACCTAAAATCTCGGCGGGGTGCCTGCGAACCCTAATCGCTGCGCTGGTCAGGGCTACTGACGATACATTAAATTTTAGACAAGGAGATTTGACAATGGCAAATCGAGACATTCCTTCTGGGTTTACCCAGATTCAGTCTAAGGTTCCGTCGTCCGAGCCTTTCGTTACTACGCGAGTGGTGAGTGGCGCTACGATCTACAAAGGTGCGGTCGTGGACGTTAATACGGATGGAACTGTGACACGCGATGCTGGTCCTATTACAGCCAGCATTCTCAGCAAGGGCATTGCGATGAACGGCGGAGCCGCTGGTGAGTCCATTCAGGTCTGCACCAAGCTCAGCGACATCACCTGCGAAATCCAGAGTGATGACAACAGCATCACGGGCGACGTTCGTGGACAGAGCTACGACCTCGTGGTCGGGGCGGACAACACCGTGACCGAGCAGAGCGGGATCGAGCTGGACGGAAGTTCGGCTGGCGGTAGCGTTTGCCGCGTTACTGACATGATTGATCGACCGGACAACGACGTTACACTTGCGAACAACAAAGTTCGCGTTGAGTTCATCTAATAGGAGATTGAAGTAAAATGGCTACTTTTAGTGCAAATCAGCCGTATCTCGTAACAGATGGATTGCGGCGAGTTCTTTTTAATGAGCTGTCTCGTTTCAACGAGCAGTACACGACCTACCTCCGAGTCGAAAATTCGACGAAGAGCGATGAGACGTATGCCCGCGTGGGTACGTTCGGTCTGGTTTCGGAGCGTCTTGAGGGCGATCCGGTTTCTTACGATGATCCCCCTTCGGGATTTGATGTGACGATTACGCCGCGTGAGTTCGCAAAGGGCTTCCGCGTCAGCCGCATCATCCGAGAGGACGATCAGTACAACATCATCCCGCAGCTTCCGAGTGGGCTTGCTAGCTCGCTGAAGGAGACGGTTGAGACGGATGCGTCAAACATCCTGAACAACGGCTTCACCGGTGGTTTCGTGGGTGGTGACGGTCAGCAGCTTTTCTCGACGGCTCACCCGCTGCCGGGTGGAGGCACCGCCTCTAACCGTCCGAGTGTTGACTCCGACCTGTCGGAGACTTCGCTGGAGCAGGCTGACATTGATATTGCTAGCTGGGTTGACGACCGGGGCAAGAAGGTCAATATGCGACCGACGACCCTGATCGTTCCGAAGGAGCTTGACTGGACGGCCAAGCGTATCCTGAAGACGGAGCGTGACCCGGATTCGGCAAACAACACCATCAACGCTGCGTACGGCTACCTGCAGCAGAACGTGGTTAATTACCTGACGGACCCGGATGCGTGGTTCGTGCAGTGTGACCGCCACTACCTGCTGTTCAACTGGCGTCGTACCCCGGACTTCGATACGGACAACGATTTCGATACCGATAACATGAAGGCCAAGCTCACCGCACGGTGGGGAACGGGCTTCGAGGATTGGTACGGAATGTACGCTTCGCCGGGCGCGTAATTAACTAGGGGGGCGTGGTCTTAGAGACACCCCCTGAACCTCTCCGTCTGAGCGCCCCTTCGGGGGCGCTCCTTCGGGAGCGCAAAGAAAGGAGAGAAATATGTCATCTACACGTTTCCCCAAGGGCCTCACCAATGTAGACGGTGATAATGTCCTTGGAAATATGAAGAGCCCAGATCCGAGTAAGACCTTTACCTTCTGGGACGATTTTGTTAAAGTTCGGGCGAACGACTGGAATGTTACCAACGGTACCAACACGACAGGCGCCCCCACCTACCTCCTCGAAGTAGGTAATGATGGATACGGCACCTGTGTGTTCGGACAGTCCGCTGGAACGTCGGCGGACGATGAGTACCAGATGGCGTGGTCGGGCCAGACTTCTGGCACTGACGCTAAGCAGATTGTGTCGCTTACGAATACCAAGCGCACTTTCTTCAAGATGCGATTTAAGATTGATGTGGCGGGACACGGCGTTAATTTCGGTCTTTTCCCGGCAGGCTCTGCCGAGGTTTGGCAGGTCAATAATGACGAAGTGAGCTTTCTTTCCCCTCCGGGCAGCCTTGACCTGAAGGTCAGAGTTCGCCAGAACGGCGGGGCTGTAGTAAACGACGTTCTTGTTGGAAGCCTCGTAAACGATCAGAACATTGAGTGTGCCTTTGAGTGGCACAACGGTAAGCTTCGAGTCTTCGTTGACGGTTCTCACGTAAACACCTTTGATGTTCCAGAAGATCCGACACAGCGTTATGGTTTTGCAAATGCGGTTAAGGCCACTACTGCAACCGACTACGAGCAGCGGATCGACTACGTACTGGTTGCTCAGGATCGTTAATGCCTCGCAGGAGGCGATACAAGCTCGGTGAACATCTCGTCACTGACGAGACGGGCACCGTTCGTTATGCTTCACAAGTGAGTCCGGGGGTGGCCGGTTCGCAGAAAGGATTGGATAACGTTTATTACGTTGACCAGCCGGGACGCGACGACCTCCCCCAGCCACTTTTGAGGCGCAAAGAACCACGAATGCGGCCTCCGCTTACGGGACCGCTTAGAATTATTTGGGAGTTTTACGATGAAAATGGCAACCCTGTTTAAGTCCTTTGCGCTTGGATGCGCTATTTTTTGGGGGAGTGTGCTTCCTTCTTTTGCGGCTCACACTAAGCTGGCTGAGTATGTTCTTACTGATAGCGGCCAGTCGTACGAAGTTTGCCAGGTGTGGCAGACTGATAATGGTGATACTAGCGAGACAGTAATCATTGACAGTAGTAGCATTACGGCTACTGGATGGAGCCATGTGAATGTAGATTCATTTGTCTTCAATCAATACGGTGCCGCTGATTACGAACTCTACCTTGAGTTTGATGCTACGTCAAATTCTACATTCCATTTTATTGAAAGTAAAAATGTAGCTGATGTGGTGCAGTGGGCTGAGCGAGATTGGAGCAAGAGTTCTAATGGACTTCCGAACCCGCTTGGAGCTGGAAATACAAACGATATTGTATTTCGTTATACATCTCCTAACAATAATGATTCACTTAACATTTGCGTTAAGGTAAGGCTTATTTACTAATGGCTCGACCTAAACAGCCTACAATAAAATCAATTACCGAAGAAGCTCTTAAGCGTGCAGGTATTCAGGTAAATCCTGATACCTGCAAGAGAGCTAAGGATTATTGGTTTCCTGAGGCCGTAAATGATATTATTAATTCAGCTCGGGCCGCTAAGGCGGACGGGCTTTTTGAAGTTTTGCACACTACCTCAACCACGGTAACTGTGCCCAATCAGAGGCGTTATGCACTTCCTGAAGATTATGATGAAGGTCTTACTGTACAAGTCATTGATGGCACCCATAGCGGAACTGTTTCGTCCGTCCCATCGACGACCTCGGTAAACATCGGAACAACCTACACCGATACGGACATTAATGGATCGTATATTCTTATTACATCTGGGTTTGGTGTAGGTCAGCTAAGGCAGATTATTTCTTACGATAACAGTACTGGCATTGCTGTTATTGATATTAATTGGGACGAAAATAATCAGCCCGAGTCTACTTCGACTTATATGATTTGTGATGAGTTTTATCTCATTGATGCGGAGTGGATTAAAGAGTCGGATGAAATTGAGAATCCGGTTAGTCCTAGGCGTCCTCGTGCCTTCTCTCAGTTGAATAACGAATACATATTGGATTATCCACCTGATAAGATTTACGGGCTTCGCTTGCGCTATTACGCTAATCCCAACATGATTGACTACGATAACGAAAAGTGGGCAAAGATGTTGAGGGATTGGCAGAGCGCATTGGTCGAGGGCGTCCATGCTATTGCCTTGGAGGATATAGATGATGCTAGATCTGACAGTGCTAGGGCTAGGCAAATGTCAAAGATCGCAGGAATTATAGCCAAGGAACGTCCCTTTGGGGATGAATTTGAGGGATTTACTTTTAAGAGAATCCCCGGCATGAGGAGATAGAAATGATTCGTAGATATTCTGGCACTGGAAGTGTCATTGGCGGAACTAATAAGACAATGCTTCGAGTGGGTGGAACCAGCGGTAGCAAGGCTACTGTTTATGATATTATTGTTGGTTCGCCCAGCAGCCCTGTAGATCAGGCTGCCTCCATTAATGTGTATAGGACCAGCACTGCAGGAACAGGATCAGCAGTTACGCCCACCGAGCTTTCGACTTCGGGTATTACGGCGAGCACGCCCTGTGCCAAGACTTTTACCGTAGAGCCCGCAGCTACTGGGTCGTACCTGCAGTTTGGTATGAATGCTCAGGTAACTTTCCGTTGGCAGACGCTGCCCGAAGAGGGGATCACTGTTGATTCTACTGGGGCTGCCGATGGAGTCGCAATTAAGACCGACTCTGTTAGCGGAGGAAGTCAGGAGTACGTAGCCACGTTCTTGTTTACGGAGTAATATGATTACTCCTAACAAGGCTGGATACATTACACTATCTGGCGCAGGCAAGACAGTTGAATGTGACACTATCACTTGCAGGCACTGCATGAGGATTGTAGTCACGAGTGCAACACAGCCGGAGTTCGAGGGCGACCTTGGCTACGGCTTTTGCCTTGCTTGTTCACATGATATTTGTGGTCCGTGCGAAACACGGGCCAGAGTTTACGGTTGCGAAGACTTTCGCCGCCGATTGGAAAAGGCTGAAAACAGGTGTCGATTTCTTCAAACAATAGAATAGTTAGGAAGCGAAGACTTATTGTTGAGTCTGTCTTTACTCCCCACACTGTTTACAAGCCGCTTAATAAGCTGGCTTATATACAGGGCTATGATAATTTTATCAGGCCCCATAGGCGTAAAAATCATTTGTATCAATCTGTCTTTGCAAAGACTGATCTTATTCCGGTTAATGTTTTTGCCCAGGACGATTGGAAGACTTCGCCATTGTCTAATCAGGATTGGAGAACAGTCCCAAAGTTTCCTAACAAGTAAAGCTAAAGGCACAGGAGTAAATAAATGGCAGAGGGTATGGCCCAGGCATGGTGGGCACAAATTATTGATGCCGATGGGACTGTAGAGAATCCCAAGGTTTATGTTTATGACGCAGGCACTACAACGCCTGCTACGGTTTGGACTGACCCGGAAAAGCAGAATGTTATTTCTCAGCCTATTGTTGGCGACTGCGGAGGGTTTGTAAGTTTCTACGGAGACGGCGAGTACAGGATAAAGGTTTGCCGTAACGATGAGTCCACTGTCTATAACGTAGATTCTGTTAGGATCAGCAAGGACGTTTCTCTTATTTGGGAGGGGTCTAACGGCACTACACTTCCGGCAGTAACTGATTATAACAAGTGGCAGCTCTTTGGCCTGCACGACGGAGCCAACAAGTTTAACGGCCTTTACATTAATAACGGCACCGAGTACGAAAGGGTTAATACAAGGCTTATCAACGTAATGGATTACGGTGCTAAGGCCGATGGGGTTACTGACGATACTCAGGCATTTATAGACGCCATTGCTGCAGCGGAAGAAGGTGATACCGTTATTGCGTCTGGCAACGCCAGCCCCTTTAGGATTGCTACTGGCAATATTACCCTCCCTAGTGATAAGACTATTCATTTGTATGGCAGTGGTAGCGAGATCCTTCTCGACGCAGATGTTCCATGCTTTGTTATAAGCTTAGATCCTGGTCCTACTAGGCCAATGCACGTCATTAACGGCTGGCAGTTTAAGGGGGGTAATAACAAGACAGGCACTGGCGTAAAGCTGGTGGATGCAAGTCATCAGACTGTCTCTAATTGTTTCTTCCAGAACCTTAAGCACGCAGTTGAGCTAGAGAATCTTCTGTGGTGGACAGAAGCCACATCCCTTATAAATCTTAATATTAGAGATTGCACTAGGGGAATTAACGCAATCAACAGTGGCAGCTCCTCTAATTCTATGGCCTCAACAATGCTGAGCAATGTCTCAATATCAATTGTTCAAGCCAACGATATTGGCACTGGCGTTTATGGTATTTATCAGGACACAGATCTTAGCTTTTATCGAGGCGCCTTTATTGATGTAAAGATCTTTATTGGGCAGAATAATTGCGTAGGCTGGTACTGTGATGGCACGCTTAGGAATTTGTTTGGTCAGCTCTCCATTGAAGGCAACAACGCAGCGTCGATTGGCAATACTGGAATTGAGTTTGGACCTAATGCAACCCTGCTTTACGCCGACCTGAATCTTGATGTTCGAGGAACAATAGCTAGCGAGTTTACTTTTGATACACCGCTGTCTATTAGCGGATTCAAAACTATGTCCAATAGTCAGCCTACTGGACATTTGAGAACTCCTGACGTAATTAGTCCTATTCGATCCGTAATGGACGCCACGGTAGATGGCATTACAAATGCTGCAAGTACCGTGTACCATTGGGTTGAGCGAGTTACATCGTCTAACAGGTTCCAGATTGAAGTTAACCCCGTTACTCCTCCAGAGTTTGTAAGGAGTGACGATACAAGCAAACTTGGTCCTGTAAGAATCATGTCGATAGGAAGCGGCACTTCGGCCAATCTTCCCACTGGGGCAACTCCCAGTGTTCAGGGACGCACTTTCTTTAAGACTAATAACACCGTGGCTACTGATCTAACTAACTTTGCAGGTGCTAGCACCGGACAGGAAATTTGGATTAGAGGAAACGACGGTGGCAATACTACGCTTAAGTTTAGTACCAGTGCAAACCTGAAAGGAAACAATGGATCGGATCATGTCGTTGATGATGACAAGGTTGTTGTTTGCAAGAAGGACGACAACGACGTATGGTATTGCATCATAGGTACGTAATAT
>Ga0181577_10000428_pt1 | contig 34090 bp, 27 predicted proteins | sample 101ome_21_FD_132468 | JGI IMG/M metagenome (GOLD analysis project Ga0181577, IMG submission 132468) | Coastal salt marsh microbial communities from the Groves Creek Marsh, Skidaway Island, Georgia - 101413BT metaG (megahit assembly) | ecosystem: Environmental > Aquatic > Marine > Intertidal...
AGGATTCGGTTTTCTTTGGTTTCTTTTCTGAGTAGCCGGATTTCAACAAAACCTTCATCTGTGTATTTGATGGCATTGCCAAGAAGGTTGGTCACGATCTGGCGCATGCGATGTTTGTCTCCGATCAGTTGGCCATTGATGGACTGAGGTAGATGAAACCCGAGTTCTAAACCCTTGCGATAGGCTTGGCTGGCCATGAGTTGAAGGGAGGATTCAATCAATTCAACCAGATCATAGGGTTCACGAATGACCTCCAGATGGCCTGCTTCCAATTTGGACAGGTCGAGGATATCGTTGATGATTGCCAAAAGGCCCTCTGCCGATAGCTTGAGCAGATTGGCATGCCTTATGTCTTGCTCGGAGAGGTGTTTTGACTGAAGGAGGATGTTGGCCATGCCCAGAACTCCATTCATCGGGGTGCGGATTTCATGACTCATGGTTGCCAGGAATTCTGATTTTGCCTGATTGGCACTTTCAGCCGTTTCCTTGGCCTTGCGAAGGAATAGGGCTTCCTGCTGAGTGATCTCCCTTCTCTGGGCCGCCTGCAGCATGCTTTCAAGGACTTCGGGGTCGGATGCGGGTCCATGGGGGTTCAAGCCGTTAGAAGGTGAGGTGCTATTGCCTAGCAAAGCGACCCTCATGTTCATCAGCCATTGTTCATCGAGTTTTGCGCGCAATGGCTCCTGTTTGCGATGGCGCATCCACCCTATCAATCCAATGCTGGATACCAATCCCACGGAACATGTGATCAGGATGAGATCGTGCCAAAGTTGGGATGGTGAGTGATGGGTATCGATGGGCGATTTAGCTACCTGATGAGTGGGGGAATTTTGAGCCCCATGGGATTGTGTCCCTGCGATCAGGGCAAAGACCCCGATCAGCCATGTAGCTGCCAAGACCACCCTTGACCTGTGAAAAGACGGCAGGCTAGAAGCTGCCGGGAGACAGGCTGCTGACTGAAATTTGCCGGTGTTTGGTTCGGACATCGTAGGCAATCAGGAAGGGTGGGGGATTGGGAAGCTTTCAAATACCTGGCTGGAGTTTTGCTAAGGTGGCAATGGCGACATCAAATGGAGGCTTCAGGATACCTTGTTCGGTGATGATGCCAGTAATGAGTTCTGGGGGTGTGACATCAAAGGCTGGATTCCACGCTTCAGCCTGATCTGGTGCTACTGAACAACGTCCCATCACTCGCAGTACCTCTTCGGGGTTGCGGTGCTCGATAGGAATCAAGTCACCGCTTGGTAGCCTGCTGTCGAAGGTGGAGAATGGGGCGACCACATAGAAGGGTAAACGATGTGCCCTGGCTAGCACAGCCAGACCATAGGTGCCTACTTTGTTTGCTGCAGACCCATCTCCTGCGATCCGATCGGCCCCAACCATGACCAAGTCAACCGCTCCCTGTTTCATTAAGGCTCCAGCCATGTTATCACAGATAATGGTGCAAGGGATTCCAAGTTGCTGACATTCCCAGGCCGTGAGTCGGGCTCCCTGAAGGAGCGGGCGGGTCTCGTCGGCGTAAACGCGTTCAATCATGCCACGCTCATGACCCCTGATCACAACCCCGAGTGCAGTCCCCATTCCAGCGGTGGCGAGAAAACCCGTGTTACAATGGGTCAAAACCCTTGCCTTGGGGGGGAGGATGGACTGACCCTGCTCGGCCATCAGCTCACACCGTTGACGATCATCCTCGTGTAACTCGATAGCCATTTTGAGAATCACCCCTGGGATGTTTTCGACAGCATGAAGGTCCATTTGCTGTAATCGACCCATGATGCTTTCCACTGCCCACTGCAGATTGACTGCCGTTGGGCGTGCGGCTTTAAGTCGATCGGCCTTTTCACTCAGAGCGGCCATGTAGCCCTCAAAGTCCGTTTGGTTGATACCCCGGGCTGTAATCACCAAACCATAGGCAGCACTGACACCAATGGCGGGCGCTCCGCGCACCCTGAGGGCTTGTATGGCCTCAATAACCTCATCAAGCGTTTCCAGCGGGCGGTATATTGTTTCCTGTGGTAGCTTGGTTTGATCTAGTAGGATCAATCGCTCTTCATTTGGATCCCATTTCAGTGTTTCGATCATGGTCTCTTTGGTGCCTGAGGCAGGTTGCTGGCCCTGAAGGGAACGTTCAGGGGGTGTTTGCGATTTTCTAAAGGAAAGTGAACACGTTGGCCCAGGCTGTGCGATTCAAGTATGGCCAAAATCATTTCCGTGGCAACCATGGCTTCGCGTAGGCTGGATTCGGGTGCGCGATCATCTTCAATCGAGGCAATGAGATCCTTGCAGGCGATTCGGTTCCCTTCTTGGAGTCCTCCATTTTCCAGAGATTCAGGTTGCCCCATTCCGCCCGAACTGACTGGTGTCCAAGGCAGATTACGTCCGTGGTTTTGCCAATCAGATGAGGCTAAGTAGTAGGCAGCAGGCAGAAATCCTGTTCCCATGGTCAGCAATCCTTCACTGCCACGGATCGTGATACCAAAGCGGCTGGGATTGGCAGCCGTGTTAGCACGTGAGCTGAAATAACCGAGGATACCGTTTTCAAGACCATAGATCGCGTGAACTTGGTTCCCAGCAAAGGGCCCCAGGCCCTCGTTACCAGGTCTGATATCTTTGTTTGTGACAAGCCTGGTTGATTCGAGTAAAGAGCCCGAACACCAGTTTGGTGCTCCTCCGAGATGGTGCATGAGGTCGAGCACATGTGTTCCGAGCACCCATAGATCCTCAACGCCTCCTCGGTGATCATCCTTGCCCCTTGCATGGATTTCCATGATGTCGCCGAGGTGACCTTCATGAATCAACCGATAGACAGATCTAAGGATTGGGCTGTAACGGGTTTGGTGAGCCACCGCTACCTTGGTGTTGGCTTGAGTGCAGGCAAGCTCCATGGCATCGGCTTCTTCCATGCTGCGACAGAGCGGCTTTTCCAAGTAGATCCCCTTGACCCCTGCCTGTGCTGCTGCAACGACCATGTCGCAGTGTTGGTCGACCCACCTTGGAGCGATGCTAACCAGATCGGGCTGGATTGCCTCAAGCATGGTGCGGTAATCCAAGTAGGCGTGGGTCGCACCCAAACGGGTGGCTGCTCTGGCCAGGCCTTCAGGGTGATCGTCGGCGACGGCAACTATTTCAGTCTCAGGGAGCTGCTTCCACACCACGTCCAGACCGTGACCGTAGTTTCCTCGGTTGGTACTTCCAATGACGGCGACACGGTAGGGGACAGGCATGGGAATGATGGCTTGAGTGGACTGCTAACAGATGCAGGCCCTTGCAACAAGGATCAATCCCTAAGAGCTTAGCAAGTTTAGGCTGTGACTTGTCGCATCTTACTGGGCGATAACTTTCTGCCGACCAAGTAGAAGAAAAGGGTAGCTTCCAGTGCCAGCATCAGGGCGAGGGTTGCCCACTGAGCCACTTCCCATTGCGCTTGAGTGAGAATCCATAGCCCCTGCATGGCGTTGAGCAGGCATACTGTCCATACAGCCCATCGGTTAGCTTGCCAATGGTGGCTTGCTATCATGCCAATGGCAATGAGCTTGATTTGGGTGAAGTTAAAAATCATCAACCACTTGAAAGCCGCACTCATGAAACCGTAGCTGTGCAGCCCAACCCCGAGCATGTTCACCCCGAACCATGAAAAAGCAGTGACAATATTACCAAAAATAGCCAGGTTCATCAGGCCACGTTCCCTGATCATCCCGCCCCACCGGGCATGCAGGATGAGGGCATTCCAGATAACGATCAGGAGGGCGCCATTTTCTTTCGGATCCCAACCCCAGAAACGCCCCCAAGACTGATCGGCCCATATCCCACCCAGAACCGTGCCTACGAAACTAAATAGCGTGGAGAAGCAGACCACTCCATAAACCATTTTTGCCAGGGACTTCGCTGTGGATTCAGGAAGGGAGCCGGGGAGGAACCCGCGCATGACATAAATGATGCCTAGAAACCCAGAGACAAAGGTGGAGGCGTAACCTAGTGTGATGATCACCACATGGGTGGCGAGCCAGAAGTTGGTGTCCAGCACAGCTCTCAAAACACCCATGGTGTCACCGGTGAGGGACAAGTTGTGTGCGATGATCAGGGAAAGCAAGCCGACGAGGCTTGCGATGGCCGAACCGATTCCATCCTTGTAGACCCTCTCGATCACCAAGCCGAGAAGCACGGCTCCCCAGCCTACAAATACTGCTGAACTGTATAGGTTTGTGACAGGGGGACGGCCTTCTATCAACATGCGCGTGATCAGCCCCACAGTGTGGATCAAGGCCGCGAGGGCAATGAGCATGACTGCCGTTCGTCTCATGCCATCTGAATCTCTGAACCAGCTCATGCATGCCAGCAGGAAGGCAAACAAATACAACACACTGCTTCGATAGAAAGGCGAATAACGATTGTAACGGTATTCAATGCCGGTTCGTTTGACCTCGGTCTGATATCCAGCTTGCAATGAGTTGAGGTATTGATCCAAAGACTGGTTGAATTGATCGGCTCGACCATGATGGAAAGCCGACTGCATGCTTGCGAAGGATTGAATGGCCGGCTTGATGGTCCTGGTTTGGATTGCCGTGATGAGGTTTGTCCCGATGGTACTCCAATCATCACTGGCTCCTGCCTGTCGCTCGGGAGGAATCATCAGTGTCCTGGCACCGCTCAGCAGCTGAAATCGGTCCATGTAAGAGGAGAAGAGATTGAGCTGGTTCTCGTCATGCTCCTGACCTTGGTTTTGCAACCTCCATGCTTCGATCCCTGGCCCGATCGAGGCGAGGTAGGTGTCCAGTTCGGCTACCATGTCATGAGCGTCTTCTGGAGCCATGGTGTTTTTAAGTTCCAGATAGATGTTGAGGGCCTGGTATGTTTTGAGAACCGCTTTTTCGAAAGGGGACCTGAGTGCCTCCTCGCGGTCGAAAGCACTCCGAGCATGCCCCATGATGGCAGGGTAGTGAGGTCTCATTTCCAGAAATGTGAAGTAACGCAGTCCCGAGCGTTCCAACCCTGCCTCCATGAGCCCCAACTCATCCAACAACTCGGGATGATTGATAGCAAAAATATAACGTTGATCGGCTATCTCAGGATGCATCATGACTTCCATCAGCCATTGCGACGCATTGAGCTTCCTCGGGCGCTTGGAAAACTGATACCATTTGCGCTCGGTCAGCTGCACTCCGCCATTTTGAGCCAATTGATTGAGGTCGCCCCAACTGCCCTTGGCATCCTGTCCGTCCAGGGGCACCTTCCTCGTGCCGCGGATTTGAATCAAGGCATTCATCGCCACAGAATCCAGAGGTTGCAGGCGTCCTTCACGCAGCACTGGAATCCGCCCAAACCCAACGTCATTCATGGGTCCAGCTGGTTTGGGTTCCCTCAGGGCCGAGAGCATCATCAGTCCAAAAAGCGCTGTGACGAAATAAGGGATTTTTGTCTTCATGAGTGAGATTGATGAGGCAGCTTGAGGGCTCCAGTTTGATTTACGTGGAAGCCGAGGAGGGTTCCAGAGCTGTTGTGTTTGGGCGACGTTTGCGCAGGAATCCAACCAGGTGGATCATGAATTGAATCGTGAGTCCAAGGCCAACCATGACGCAGGCCAGGTAAGGGCTGACCCAAGTAGGATTCTTGACAACTTGAAAGGTTGAGGAGGGGTCCAGGCCCTGACGCTGCACCATCTCTCCAGCAGTCATCTGGTACTGATAGAAAGTCAGGCCCTGATACCGGAGCGGGTGATTCATGTAGATTAGGACCTCACGATCCTCGCCCGTTTGGCGGTTTCTTAGCTGCACCCGACTCGCAAAATTTCTGGGCTCGTTGGTCCCTGTGTAATTTTCATGGGTGGCCTTGAGCAGTGTCATGGAAAAATCTTCATAATATCGCTTGGCCCGCATCCCGATACTGTATTCCCGCCCCTGGTATGTCCATGTCTGCGGGTCCAAGATGGTTGCTACAAACCACTTTCCAACCGAGGTATCGCCGTCCATGACCTCAATGATTGCCGCCCGGGTGTCTCGAGAGTCCATGGAAGTCTGGGGGGGCATGGGTTTGAGGTAGACATTGGAGAAGCCGGTTGTGGCTTCGACGCGCTGGTAATCGGCGTGATCGGCCTTGAGTTGGCCCTGACTATCTTCCAATGTGCCAGTCAGCGATACATTGGGCCAAAATGCTTCGATCTTGAGTTGGAAAGGCAGTGATGGATTGTTGATGATAGCTCCCTGCTTACTCTGAACCAAAGATTCAGCAAGAGCATAGACCTTGTCTTTGGCTGGATTGCCTTGGTCAATGATCACCAGCTCGTTGATCCTGAAATCAGATGAATGCGAACTGGTGGCTCCTTCTTTGATTTCCATGGCACTTTCACGGGAAAGCAGATCGGTAGCTAGTTGCCCAAGGAGGAGCAGGATGATGCCCAGGTGAGAAATGCAGATGCCGATTTTTTTTCTCGTCCATTTGAACTTAGCCATGAAAGCCGCGATCAGGTTAATCATGAGCAGGATGCCCACCAAGTAACCACCTGGCATGATGGGTATTTGCCAGTCGCTTCCCTCAGGTCCCCAAAAGACAAAAAGGCTTTTAAAATATCGATCCTGAACCAAATAGAGCCCCTGCTCAACCTGTGCCAGGGTGCCGACAAAAACAATCAGCATGGAGAAACTCAGGCAGACAACCGTGAGTTTGAGCGAAGTGATGAGATGCCAGAGTTGCTTCATGATCTACTCAAATGAGATGGACTGAACAAATTGTCTGAAAACATCGGTTTCTCGATCAATGGCTTTCGAAGGTCCCATGGCCTTGATGAACCAGGTCTGATCGCCAAAGGGCAGGATGGCAGCCAGAATGCTTTGGTCCTGGCCTTCCAGTGCCACAAGTGTTGCGGTTTGTTCGCCTACGGTAATTGCTTCAGTCATGGAAGCCACACCCTCAGCATCGGTTGGAGGCAAGCCGATCTGGCGGCGCCATCGGTTGATGTTGGGTAAGAGGCCGCCCGCGCCACCCCCTAGACTTGATAGGGTGATATCAGCCAGACCGCCATCTCCATCGGCAGCAAAGCTCGCAAGGATCATGGAACGAGGTCCGGTTTCCTTCCAGGTTGACGGGACAACCCAATCGGGCAAATCGACTTGGGCAGTTGAGTTGGAAGGAGGATTGGCTCGTGGCTGCGAACCCGTCGCAGGGGGCATGCTACTGGTTTGGATAGCGCCCTGCAGGGCATAAAGGTCCACTGAGGCCAAGAAATCCTCGAACCCGCTCAGGTTAGATTCAAGGAATGCCCCTTGCCCAGATAGTTTGAAAAACCAAGTGCCGGTGGGTGCTTTGACAAAAGCTGTGACGATGCGCATGCCTGCCATGTCGCCTGGAACGCCTTCGGCTGCGGTCAGATCAAAGAGCCTGCCTTCCATCGATCCGATGGCTATGGCTCTGCTGTTGGCGTCCATCTCATCTTCGCCGATTGGCGTCAGCTGAAGCTGCTGGCGCCAAAGGTTGACAATTTCGTGGTCTGCGACTTGCAGGTCGGGCATGGGAAGGATAGCCACCTCGGCAGATTGGTTGGCTTCGCCTGTGATCCTGAAAGTGGCCAGACGCATGCTACTGGCGTTGTCTGCCTTCTCCCAATTGGATGGCAAAACGTAGGGTTGATCTTTGATCACCTCATAGATGGCGATTTGCCCATCCTGCTGACATCCTGAGGTTAATAAAAGCCCCACCCAGGCTAAGGCGTTTACCTTAAACAGGTGCGTGATCCGGCGGCTCCAGCCCTTGTTCGAATGGCCCAAAGCAGCGTTGTGAGTGATTTTCCTCATGAACCTAAGTCGATGACAATGTGCGCGAAGGTTGGGTTTAATCAAGAGGTATCTTGAAGGAGTGTGTCCAGGTCCTCTCTCCATCGGCTTGTGGTCTTGGGATGACTCGGGATTGTGCCTTCGCTCTTTTTTTGACCGAGTTTTTCAGAAAGTTGAATCGCAGCCCAGGGCCCTCATTCGTGGCACCCTGTGAAACCTCATTCATAGTGCAGTCAGTTCGAGGCAACATGTGATGCCCGCTTACGGCCACTGCATTAGACAAACTCAGGCTGAAGTGGGCTTTTTGTGCCAAAATGAAGCATCGGTTGGGCCGCCAGGGTGACAAACGCCTAGGAGTCGACCCTTGGACCCAGCAAAAGAGTGGGCAGGGCAGGGCAAGTCAGGAGAAGTATGAAAAAAGGATAAAAAAAAGAAATGGTGGCTGAACCCAGACTTGAACTGGGGACACGCGGATTTTCAGTCCGCTGCTCTACCAACTGAGCTATTCAGCCACCCTATGTCTTGCGACAAGGGCGGTATTCAACGATTTGGACCTCGCTTTGACAAGCCTGAAATGGATCTCAGATTGGTTTTGTCTCCTAGGCTAAGGTAAATCGACTCAAATTATGACCGATCCGTCCTTTCAAACAGGATCCAAGGCAATAGTGAAGGCCTAAATCATAGGCCCTTGTTTGTGGATTGCCTTAAGCTATCACTGCCGATTAATCTAGGCAGGGCCTGTTAAATGCTTTTCATTTCACGCTCAACCTGGCTTCGATACAATGAAATCCTCCTCAACACGATGGGTCTACCTGTTGTTCTGCTTCCTGCAAGGCGTGCTACTGGGTGATGAGAATGATGGTCGCCTGAATATTTACTGGATTGATGTCGAAGGGGGTGCAGCAACCCTTGTGGTAAGTCCTGGAGGTCAATCCATCCTGATTGATTCTGGTAATCCTGGCCAGCGCGATGCGGATCGTATCCATGAGGTGATCACCCAGCGTGCTGGGCTAGACCATCTTGATTTTTTAATCACAACGCACTTCCACTTGGATCATTTTGGTGGAGCAGCTGAGCTAGCTCAAAAACTCCCGATCCATGCTGTTTATGACAAGGGAATCCCCTCCGAGAGCCCTGATCGACAGCGTCCCGATGCTCGTTTCCCGCTGCTGATCAAACCTTACCGTGACATGAACGTTGGTCAGCGTAATCTCATTCTGCCAGGCTCTGAAATACCTCTACGACAACGGAATGGAAGCCCTCCTCTGACCTTGCGTTGCTTAGCTGCCAACCGGCAAATGATCGATATACCAGTTACCGAAAGCTCCTTGATCTGCCAGGAAGAGGTCCCTCCCAAGGCACAAGATCTATCTGATAATGCAAGTAGTGTCGTGTTGTTGCTTGAATTCGGGCCTTTTCGCTTTTTTGACGCCGGCGATTTAACCTGGAATATGGAGCATGCCTTGGTTTGTCCTGTGAATCGAGTGGGCAAGGTTGATGTGTATCAGGTGACACATCATGGGTTGGATCAAAGTAATCACCCCAGCTTGCTGAGAGCCCTTGAACCTCGAGTCAGTATCATGAACAATGGCGTGACCAAAGGTTGTGGGGCCAACACATTTGAGACCCTCAGCTCTTTGGGGTCTTTGCAAGCCATGTATCAATTGCATCGTAATTTAAGAGAGGATGATCACCACAATGCTCCGGAAGAACACATCGCCAACCTGTCCAAGGAATGCCAGGGTCTACCTCTTAGATTGATCGTTTCACCAGATGGAACCTCATATGAGGTGGAGGTCAGCCGCTCGGGGCATCGGAGGCGTTTTGAGACGCGGTCGACTTCAGATCAATGAGCTGCGGCAAAAGCCTCCCGTAAAGATCCGCATGAACAAAATAGGTATCTACCCAGGTAGTTTCGATCCGCTGACCCATGGTCACCTGGATGTTATCCGCCGAGCGGTCAAGCTCTTTGACCATGTGATTGTCGCTGTCGCCACCAATGAGGCCAAGCGGCCTTTATTCAGCAAGGGGGAACGTTGCCAGCTGGTCAATGAAGCCATTGAGGGCATTCCCGGTGTGTCTGTGGATGCCTTTGAAGGACTCCTTGTGGATTATGCGGCAAGGAAGAATGCCCATGCCATTATTCGGGGCCTGAGGGCCATTTCTGACTATGAATTTGAGTTTCAGATGGCACTCATGAATCGCCAGCTTAACAGTGATATTGAGACCATTTTTATGATGCCTAAGGATCAATATACCTTCATCAGTTCAGGCATGGTGAAAGAAGTGGCTAGCCTCGGCGGCGATATCCGCCCCTTTGTTCCTGAAGCCATTCATGATGCCATGAAAAAGCGCTTTCCCTCCCAATACTCTCCAGGTCATTCATCACATCCATTGAATTCATGAGACTCTTAGTAAACTTGCGTGACTTGGAGGCGGAATCTGAGAGCTTTCAAGGAGAGGTTGATGTCGATGCGCTCGATCTGAACCTTGCGGATGAACTCATTCGACCTGATGGAGGGTTGCAATATGACCTGGTGATAGATCGGCATGAACAGGGGCTCTTGCTCCATGGAATCCTGCGCCAGTCCTTTGTTTGTGAATGCGCCCGATGTTTGCAACCGTTCGAATGGTCCATTGAATTATCCGATTGGTCTGGGTTTGCCTCATTGGAAGGGGATGATGCCCTGGAAGTGCAGAATGATTTGGTTGACTTGACGGAGGTTCTAAGAGAGGATGTCCTGCTTGCGCTGCCGCAGCATCCACACTGCGGAGATCAATGTCCTGGTCTGGTTGAAAGTCATTCGGCATCGCAAACTTCCCTTGGACGGGAATCTTCGGAAGAAGTATCGCCTTGGGAAGCTCTTGATCATTTAAGACTAGAAAACGAAAAAGACTGAATCATGGGTGTCCCAAAGAGAAAACCTTCGCGAAGTGCACAACGCAAACGCCGAGCATCCAACAGTGTCCTTCATCTGCCGCAGCTCAGCGTGTGCCCCGAGTGCGCTGCCCTTACGTGCCCCATCGAGTTTGCCCCAGTTGCGGGCAATACAAGGGCAAGCAGGTGGTGAATATCGAGTCATACGGCTGATTCAGCTGGCCGACTCCTTATTTACTCAACCCATTCTCAACCTTCTGAGTCGATGCGTATTGCTGTCGATGTCATGGGTGGCGACCATGGCTGCGGCGTCATTGTGGATGGTGTCATCCAGGCTCTGAACCAGCTTGCCGGACTGGAAACAGCTATCTTGGTCGGTCGAGAGCCTGATATCCTCAAAGCTCTCGAAACTCGGTCCATCGATTCGTCTCGTCTCAAAATTCAGCACGCCGACGAGGTCCTTGCCATGGATGACCGCCCGATGGATGCGGTGCGGCGCAAGAAAGACTGTTCCATCACCGTTGGAATCAATCTCCTCAAGCAGGGAGAAGCCGATGCTTTCCTTTCTCCTGGCAACACCGGCGGCGTGGTGACAGCATCCACGGTTAAACTCAGAAGACTGCCAGGGCTTGAGCGCGCTGGCATCGCGACGGTATTACCGACGCCTCAAAACGATTTTGTTCTCCTTGATGCAGGTGCCAACGTCGACTCAAAACCCATCCACCTAGCTCACTATGCCGTGATGGGGAATGTCTACGCCAGGGAGATACTTGGCATTCCTAACCCACGAGTCGGGATACTTAGTGTTGGCACAGAGGATATCAAAGGCAACGATTTGACCTTGGAAGCGTTTTCTCTGTGCAAGCAGCTCGATTTGAATTTTGTGGGCAATGTCGAAGGCCATGACCTCTTCTCCAATCGTGTCGATGTCGTCGTCTGCGATGGGTTTGTTGGCAATGTGGTGCTCAAGTCTTGCGAAAGTCTGGCTCAGAACCTCTTTTCCTGGTTGCGCGAGGAACTCACTGCCGGTCCAGTTAGGAAAATCGGGGCCTTAATGGCCAAGGGTGCTTTTCGCACTATTAAGCGGAGGATGGACCCCGATGCATACGGGGGTGCCCCGTTGTTGGGGCTCAACAGCAATGTGTTCATTGCTCATGGCTCGGCCGGAGCCAAGGCTGTTAAAAATGCCATCCGCATGACCTACAGTGCCTTTGACCACCAGATCAATCAACAGATGACGGAGGCGATCTCAATGGCTAATGAAAAAATGGAGATTGCCTAACTGCCTCAATGATGATCAAGCAACATGACTGACTTACCGAGTAAAAATGTCGATTTCGTCAACCCCAGGGCGGCGCTCAACCTCAAGGGACGCACCTGCTCCATTGTTTCGGTGGGATCCTACGTGCCAGATCGGTGCATGACCAATGCTGACCTTGAAAAGTTAGTCGATACAACGGATGAGTGGATCACAACCCGCACTGGCATCAGGGAGCGACGGATTGCAGCTGAGGATCAATTCACATCGGATCTGGCCGCAGAGGCGGCCACTAAGGCGCTGAAGAAAGCAAATATTAGTGCTGAGTCGATTGATTTGATCATCGTGGCCACCATCACGCCCGATATGCCTTTCCCCAGCACGGCCTGCCTAGTCCAACAGAAAATCGGTGCCACCCGGGCGGCAGCTTTTGATCTGGAAGCTGCTTGTTCAGGTTTTATTTACGCCCTTGAGGTGGCTCAACAGTTCATCATGTCCAGAACATACGATACGGTTCTGGTGATTGGGGCTGAAAAATTATCGTCCATTGTGGATTGGCAGGATCGAAACACCTGTGTTTTGTTCGGTGATGGGGCAGGGGCTGTCATCCTTCAAAATCGTCCCGAATCCCACGGCCTCCTGACCGCATGTATGGGGGCAGATGGAGGCAAGGCTTCATTATTGTCCATGCCCGGTGGCGGTAGTCGTCACCCAGCCACAGCTCAATCGCTTCAAGATCGACTTCATTTCTTGCGCATGGATGGCAAGGAAACCTTCAAAAGCGCGGTCACTGCCATGCATCGAGCTGCCAAGGAAGCCTTGGCTCGATGCCAGATTGAAATCAGCCAAATCAAATGCGTGATCCCACATCAAGCCAATCTGCGCATCATGAGCGCGGTGGCGGATCGGCTGGGGGCTCAGGAACATCAACTTTTTATCAATGTGGACAAATTTGGCAACACATCTGCTGCTTCTGTAGCTATCGCGCTGGATCAAGCCGTTGAGCAAGGGCGGATCGAGCGTGGAGATTTGGTGCTGCTAGTGGTTTTTGGGGCAGGCTTGACCTGGGGAGCAGCGGTAATTGAGTGGTAAAATATTGAATGAAAGCGTTTTATGACTTTCATTCAGGGTTAGTGGTTTTGGTTGAGCTTGTTCGTTCGTTTATTGACGAATGACGGATTCGTGGTAGGTTATCTTTCTGTCGTATGAAAGCAACAAAGTTGGATCAATCAGGCGTATTCGAACCTTTCAAGGTTAAGTCAGGGGGCATTGAATTTTCCCTTCCTCCTGAGGCTGTTAACGTCCGATCTAATGGTGTTGAGTTTTTATCGCCAGAGGCCTTACCTGTATGGTCTGAATTGACTATCGAGCTAACCTCTCCAGCAGATCAATCACCTATTCATTGCAGTGGGATTGTTGTCGGATCCAACGGCAGTAAGCATGCTGGTTTTGTGGTTTCCATCCTCTTCGTCGGGTTGAACCCTCAAGCCCAATCTCAAGTCGAAGCCCTTGCTAGAGTCCAGCGCCTGAGCCTCTGAATCAGGCGTAACTTGGGGTCTAAACGCCCCTCAATCTAGCTTATATGGAACTCTTCAAGCGTATACTGCGCACCGCAGTTGACGGTGGCGCATCTGACGTGCACATTAAAGTCGGTAACCCGATTGTCTTTCGCATCGACGGTAACCTTGTCGACATCGAATCGCCCAAGCCTACGGTCGAATGGATCGAAAATATCCTTCAGCACATCATCCCTGAGCACCTTCGAGAGGTGCTTCAAGCTGAACGAGAAATTGATTTTTCCTACTTTCTCGAAGGGGTGGGGCGTTTCAGGACCAACTGCTTCCAGCAACGAGGCACCTTTGCGTTGGCCATGCGATATGTCAAAACCGATATCCCTGCTTTTGAAGAGCTTGGCCTCATTCCGGTGCTCAAGACCATTGCCGAATCACCCCGCGGGATTGTTTTGGTATCCGGCACAACTGGCTCGGGGAAATCGACCACCTTGGCCGCGATGTTGCAGCACATTAATCAGACCAGCCGCAAGCACATCGTGACCCTTGAGGATCCGATCGAATTTGTTTTTTCCGATGACAAGTCGGTGATTGAGCAGCGGGAGATCGGCCTTGATTCCAAAAACTTTGCTGCGGGTTTAAAACATGTTCTCCGTCAGGACCCTGATGTCATCATGATTGGTGAAATGCGTGATGCCATCAGTTTTTCAGCTGCCATGAGTGCCGCTGACACAGGGCACCTAGTCCTGTCGACTTTGCATACGACCAATGCCTCCCAATCGGTTACGCGAATCCTTGATTTTTTCAGATCGGAAGAGAGAGATCAGATCAGAAGGCAATTAGCTGGGACCCTCAAGGCGGTCATTTGTCAACGGATGGTGGGGCGGGTTGGTGGTGGCGTGATACCGGCCATCGAAGTCATGGTTAATACACCGACGATGCGCAAGTTAATTGAAGAAAATCGACTGGAAAAACTCAGTGTTGGCATTGAAACAGGAGGCGAAGATGGTATGCAGAATTTCAACCAGGCTCTCTTCAAGTTGGTTCAGGATCGACTTGTGAGCGAGGAGGAAGCCCTTGCCAAGGCATCCAACGCTGATGCGCTCAAGATGAACTTCCAGGGTATCTTTTTAAGTGAGGGCAAACGCATCCTAAGTTAAGGAGAACGTTGTCTTTCGCATCTGTGTCAAGGCGGTGGTTGACACAGGTTGTTGATTTGGTTTAACCTCCGTATTCGCAATTAGATTTCATTACACTCATGACAAAAGCAGGCTACATTCTGGTCATTCTCCTGGGCATTGCCTCTCTTGGAATCCTTCAGTTAAAGACGGTTCCTAGCATCACGGACCTTCAAGGCCAACTTGATTCAGCCCGGGACTCTCAATCTCGTGCTGAGGCCGCCCAGCGCACCGCTGAGGCCGCTCAGCGTGATGCAGAGGATTTGGCCGAAACACGACTGGCTGAGTTGACTGATGCCAAGGATAGTCTCAAGAATGCCATGACAGCCTTAGGGCAGCAGCGCTTGAGAGGAGATCAACTCGATACGCAGCTTACGGAGGTTAATGAGCAGTTGCTTGACGCTCGACGCGAGTTACAGACCTGGAAAGCTTTGGGGGTAGATCAAAAGTTCATCGTTACCATGAAGCAAAAAATTCAGGATGCTAACGATGAAATCGCTGCGATTACCGAAGAAAAAGAAATACTCATCCGACAGATGGACCAGATTCGCTACGAATTGGGGCGTTTTGTTGGGCCTACCACCAAGGTCGTCATGCCTGATGGCATTGAGGGTGCCGTTCAGGCTATCGACAGCGACTGGGGCTTCGTGATCGTCGACCTGGGTCAGAAAGACGGTGCTCGCGAAAACGGTGAACTCTTGGTCAGCCGAGAGGGCAAACTCGTGGGTAAAATTCAAATTTCCTCGGTAGAAGAAAACCGTTCCATTGCCAATGTGGTTCCTGGATGGCTTCAGAGCGATATCCAGGTAGGTGATGTGGTGGCCTACTAAAAGTAGCCCTCTCCTCTTTTGTGATGTCAAGACTGACCCATTGCCTGTTCCTTGGCTTTGCCTTGATCACCCTATTCCTTGCCAGTGGTTGTTCCACTCCTGATCCTAGGAACACATCTGCTCGGCCTTGGAATCAGCCTAGGGGATGGGAAAATGGACTTCCCTCTAACATGATGGAGGGTCGCTAAACTTGGATTGAGCGCGTCCTGCTTGATAAAATTTCTATGTGATAAAGCCGACCTCGAGTAGGTCGGCTTTATCGTATCCAGACATGTTTCATCGAGAAGTGATGCGAATCCAGCAAGGGAGAAGCCATAAATTACCTACCAAGCCGATGGCAAAGCTGGCCACTCCGAGTCGTGCGAATGCCTGAATGGCTGGGATGGAACTCAGAGTCATGCAAAGGAAAACGACTATCAGCAGCAGACTGGTATGTAATATGGGATTGGTTTTGGCTTGGAGTGCCTGATTCAAAGCCGCTTCACTTTCGATCCCTTCTCGGCGTTTGGTTCGCCAGTAACCCACTAGGTGAATGCCGTCGTCGATAGCGATTCCAAAGGCCATGGCTCCGACTAGGCAGGTCAAAGCATTGAGCTCGATACCAAGCCAGAACCCAGCTCCCATAACGAACAAGGTTCCCAGTGCGTTGACCACGACTGTTCCCAATGCCAATAACGGCGATAACCATAAGAGGCTCAGCAGAAATAATAGGGCCAACAAACATGCCGTCATGGAACCTAACAGGCTTCTGCGAAGGCCCTCATCGGCTTGATGGATGGACGAAAGCGTGTCGTCGATGGCGAACTGGCAATCTTTGGGTAGGTGTTGGTTCCCCATGTTTGACACAGTATTCATGAGTTTTAGGTAGCCAAGGCTCGGTAAATTAGGGGTACGGATATAAAGGTAGCCCATCTGGCCTGAAGGGCTTTCAAGGGCTTGCATCAAAGGAAATCCAGGGGTTTTTACTGCTGCTGCAAACAGCCCCAGAAGGAGGTCTGACTCAGGTAAGTTCCCAAACCCTTGCGGTGGATCATGCCATATTTGATTTAGGATCGTTAAGATTTGAGGGTAGCTATAGACGGCAGTGACTTCAGGCAAGGTTTCAATCTGTGCTGACCAATCAAGTATGGATTGAAGTATTTGACGCTGGTGCAAGCCACCCGGTTTGCCAGTGTCCAGAGTGAGCTTCAATAAATTCGCTCCACCATAAGTCTGATCAAAGTGCTCCAAGGCCTGATGTGTTTTCATCCATGGGCTTAAGAACTGTTTGACGTGGACCTGCGCCTTCATGTCCAAGAGTCCCGGTATTGCCAAGCAAGATGCGAGCAAAGTGATCGTCATTATCCTTTTGGGATAGGGGAGAATAACCCTGGATGTGATACGACTGAGCCAGATGGGTAACCTGGATGCAGCTCTTGGTGGCTCAATTCCAATGGATCCATGATACCAAAATACCCAAACAAGGCCGGGACCGAAGGTGGATAGGTAGATGAGGAGAACACCGCCGGCACCTAGCCAGCTGATGCGTTGGATCCATTCCAAATGACTCAGGCTTAAGGCCAATAACCCAATCAACGTGGTCAGGTAGACCCATAGTGACGGCATGAGGATGCGTCTCAATCCAGCCACAATTGGATTTTGCATCCCCTCCATGCTTGCCTGGTCCACCGCGGCGGTATTGTGAAGGATGCTCATCCACTGAACCACGGCCCACACGGGAAGTAGGATAAACATCTCCAGTGATAGGCTGATTTGCCACCAGAGACAGAAAATGGCAGCCAATGAAAGGGTTAAAAGCGACTGAAGCATGAGATAGATCAAGAATCTTACTTCAGGCTTGAAGCTCCAAAGCACCGTGAGAATCCCAAGCAGAATCAAAGGTAGAATCAGGGTGATATCTGTTGCCAGTGTGGACTGAATTTCTTCTCTAGCCAGAGGCATACCCAGGTAGTGGAAGACAAAACCTCGATCGGTCCATGGCAGTAGAAGCTTATCCAATGCTGGCAACCAGGGCTCAAAATCACGGGTCTCAGACCTTACCTTTAGGGTGATGGCGATGATTGCGCTCATGGCGTCGCCCGAGACCATCACTTGGCGCATGAGGGGGTTTGATAGGGCATAATCCTTTAAACCCTTCAAGTCATCTGGGCTCAATTGATTGGTGGAAGCAATGGGAACCATTTGAAATGAAAGCCCATTTCGAATGGGTTTTACCGAGTGGGTCAGGCTCTTGACGTCCGCTACCTGTTGCCATGTCGCGAGCCGTTCTGATATTTCATGCAGGGCGATGATTCCTTCGGGAGTGAAAATCCCATTGGGAGCTTGCATGCTTAGGGCGAGCATTTCCTTCCCATCAAGGAACTGGTCTAGCTTTTCTAGGGTCTGGTGCTGGTGCTGATCAATGGAAAGCAATCGATCCAGATCCTCTGAAAAGGGAATATTCGTTATCCTAGTGAGTCCCCAAATCATCAAGGCCAGCAGTGCGTAGCGCAAGGGTTTGACTCGTGATGAAAAGGGGAGATGCCTATAAAGCATAGCTGCAATCAAGGCTCTTAGGGCCTAATGGGCGGCCAGGTTAAATCTCCTGGATAAGCTGTCTTCATGGTCCATAGATGCCCTCCAGCCGTGATAAAAAGTGTCCTGTGATCTTCTCCGCCAAAGGCACAATTGGTGACTTCATCGTTGGGAATCGGTAGGTGCCCCATCCATCGGCCTTCTCTTGAAAAAACAAAGATTCCAGCGGGGTAGGGCAGTCGCGTTTCGTGAGGAGGCTTGTTATGATTGATGCCAGCGGCTACATACAGGCGTCCCAGTGCATCCTGAGCCATCCCGTCAGGGCCTCTGGAGGTTTTCCAGTCGAAAATCAAGGTCTTGGAACTCAGTTTAAGCGTGCCATCGGAGAGCTTTTCGAAACGCCACAGCTTTCTAGCACCTTGCGATCTGTTGTTATTGTCAGCCACGTAGAGGAATCGGTCATCGGCTGAGACAAGCACACCGTTGGGACGATCCACCTCATGGGTGATGACGCGTTGCACCTCTCCGCCAGTGTGGATGCAATAAACCCCCTCCACCAGACGACCTTGATCATCCTTCATTTCCATGCCGCTACGATCTCCATACCTCGGATCGGAAAAATAAATGCGTCCAGCTTGATCGATGGTGACATCGTTGGGAGTGTTGTAGCGATAGCCATCATAATCATCCGTTAAGGTGGCCCACTGACCATTTTTTTCTAGTCTCCTCATCCTTCTATGCAAGGGCTCGCAGGCTATCAATCGTCCCTGACTATCAAACATCAACCCGTTTGAACCGGCTCCCTCTTCGAAGGGCCTGACCCCGTGGCTTGCATGCCACTGCTGAATATGCCCCTCACCACTGAAGAATAATCCTTGGGTAGGATGCCATGCCGGCCCTTCACCCGCTCCCTGTTTGAGGACCTCCTTTGGGGTGGCTGCATCCTCCCAAATGAGCACCTCATCTTCATCATAGGTCTGGCAGCCAATAAAAAACATCGAGGGCATGGCAATGACGGGTAAAAGTAACCACATGCGTAGGAATGTTATCATGGCAATGAGTGTTGCGTTGGAAGCAGGCGCGATGGCTTATAGATTGGGTTGATGAATGATGATCTTAGGTCAAAGCCTAACCTGGGCAAGCACGAGATGTTGAACTTGATGGAAGACTAACGCCACTCAGATGAGCGTTTTGTGCGGGACACGACTCTTTGTCCAAATGCCTTGGCGGCCTCGTTGATGCGGTTCAGTCGATCATCCAGGCCTTTGACATCAGGAGATCTAGCGGCAGCAATGACCGTCTCACATTCATTGCGGTCCATGAGTGAAGTCGCTTCCAGTAGCCCTTGCTCGTCCTCCTTGGGGATGGCGAGGAATCCATGCTGGTCGGCATGGATCAGTTGGCCTGGTTCAACGCAACGACCGAAAACTTGCACGGGTCTTCCCCAAGCTACGGGCCAAGCATGCGCATGCCCGACACAAAGTCTACGTGACAAAGCCTTGAAGCCGCAGTGCTTCATTTCTTGAAGGTCCCTAATGGCACCATCTGTGATGGTGCCCACACATCCAAGCGATCGATGGATGCTGGCATTGACCTCTCCCCAGAAAGATCCGATGACGTTGGGTTTGTCCATGTCCTCGACAATCACGATCTTTGGGCCAGGTTGGTTGGCAACGTATTGCCGATAATGTTCCCAGGCATCAGGATTGGCTTGGCGATGCGCTATTTTGGAAGGTTCAATGCTTACGGTCACGGCGTATCCAACCATGGGGCCTAATTCGGGCATGAAATCGCGGGTTTCTTCCAAATTGAAAGCGTCCATTGAAGCGTCATGGGAAGTCATCTGCTCCCATCCATTGTAGACACTCGGCGTATTCCAGCGCTGAAGCTCAAGGAGTGTTCCTAGAGGAAGGCGGTCTTTTGAAATTGTATGGTGTTGCATGAACAGGTTTTTTCTAGATGACGAGGGATTCACCGGGTTTTTCAGGCATGGTGGGCTCGTCTAGCAGGTGTCTCATTCGGTTGAGATCATTCCTGAGTGCGCGTGAGAAGAGGTAGAGATCGTTGCTGCGAATGATCAGGTTTTCTCCATGTTTGGCCCATCGTGCATGCAGGTCCAAATCCTCGCAAAAATGATTCCCGGCAATCAAGTGGTGCTTGCGTGCACGGCTCAGGATGTCAATGACCGCTGCTTCAAATCGTGGGTGATCGTATTGCTCAGGGATGCCGAGGCTGCAGGAAAGATCATGTGGGCCGATGAGAACTCCATCCAAGCCGGGGACTTGAAGGATGGAGTCCAGATTCTCTATGGCAGGTTGGCTCTCAATATTGACCAAAAGCCAATGCTTCCGGTTGCGGTGTGTTAGATACTGGAGCAGTTCAGGTTCAAGGGCTTGTTTCCCATCGAGGAAGCTCTCTAACCGCTGACCTTTTAGTGGCCGCCATTTGACCGCTCCAACCAAGGCTCGAGTCTGCTCTGCTGTTTCAACGTACGGTGCCACGATACCCATGGCTCCGCCATCCAGCGTCTGACATGCCAGGACAGGGTCGGGGCTCGCAATGCGCACCAGAGGAGCCAAGCCGAGGGCCTCATAGGTGCGGCACATCCAAGAAAGGGATTCTCTGTCCAGAGCGATGTGTTCAGTGTCAATGAATACAAAATCGACCCCGGTTTTAGCTACCAGTGGGGGCCAGAGTGGGGAAGCAGTTAGGATAGCCGTCGCGTAAGCGCGATGCCCAGCCTTCAAATGAGTCATCAATTCCTCTGAGTGCATACCGTGGATTGGATCATCATGAATGCTTACCGCATCGAGCGCCAACTATTTTCAGAGCGAAGTTTAGAAACGTGCAAAATGCTACAGGTGTGCTAATTGTAGAAATTAGTGACTTAATGGCGCTAAAGAGCCAAAAAATGCCAAATAGACTCAGTATGTGAAAGCGTTTTAAGTTCCTTGAAATCTATAAACCACACACAACCAACGACTAAAGAAAAATAAAAAAATGGAATAAAAGTTGTTACAAGAGGTTTGTCATGAAATGACCGACTGGAGGTCTCGCATCGAGCTAGCCTCATACTGAACGGTCCAACTCAAACAAAAAAAGATAAGGTTACCAAATGAAACAAATCACAGTCTGGAATCGTGGCTGGAGTCCTTTGGATGATTGGAACAAGCTCTCACTTCCCTGGGGGCCTTTGACAGGATGGCGTGCCTCCCAAACTCAGGGAGTTTCTCCCAGCACAGAGACTCAATGGTCGCCCGCCATTGATATTTGTGAAGAGGACAATCAGTTTGTCCTTCAAGCTGAACTTCCCGGGATCCACCCCAAGGCATTCTCACTCAAAGTAGAGCAAGGTGTTATGACGCTCTCTGGTGAACGAAAGCGTCCCGAAGTCAAGGAGGGCCGCCAAGAGTATCGTCAGGAGCGCCTGCATGGCAACTTCAGTCGACAATTCAAACTACCTGCCGACACGAGCCCTGAGGGCATCAAGGCTTCTTTCAAAGATGGGCTTCTCACTGTGGAGATTCCCAAACGACCCAAGCCTCAGCCTCAGGAAATTGTGGTCGAGGTCGCCTAATAGCGGTGACTAGGCAATCCGCATCCCATCACATTGAGGGAGAGAGCTCGTTGCTCTCTCCCTTTCACTTTTTCATATCCTCGAACCGATTTGTTGTGGGTGGTGAAAACTTCTTGGCGCAGCCCTATCATTGATATCTCACTTGGGTTAGGGCTTGATACTTGCCAGAGCATCCAGATTGTCCTTCACGATCTGCATGAAATCCACCCCACCAGCATCACCACCTTGAGGCAGGATCACGACCACTTTGATTTGGCGTGCTTCAAGTGCCTTGATGGTAGATTCTAGCGGAGGGGCTTCCCACAGCATCCAGCCTGATGGCCGGGTTAAGAGAAGTTGATCCAGTACTCGCCATTCCTCTTCTGAGGGAAATTGATCTGGTTCCCAATGCATGGACATCAGATTCAGATCATAGGCGCGCTCGAGGTAGTCGTATACTGGGTGTGAGGCCAATAGCGAGGTGTTGGCTAACTTCAATCCAACCTCCTGAAATTGACGGTGCAGGCTCATCCATTCGCCCTTGAGCTGCTCGGCTCGGCGTTGGATACCGTCACCATGCTCAGGCCGTCGGGCGATCAAGGCTGATGCCACGGCATCGGTCTGTTGAGATGCCAATTCAAGGTCCATCCATGTCAGGGAAGCAAACTCGCCATGCGTGTGCTCTCCTTGTTCTCCGTGGTTGTGCTGCATGGCCTGCTCTCGTTTTATCCAACGATCCTGATAGCCTTTGCCTGTATTGACCACGCGGCTCAAAGGCAATGCGGCCCGATCAACCCATTGGGCATAGTAGGCACCGTTAAGGAGTATTAAATCAGCCTTTTGATAGCGCTCAATAATAGAGGGAACTGGTTCCCATACCGAGGGATCGGGTATGGACGCAGGAATTGGGAATTCAACCTCGGCCCAGCTCTTATCTGTCAGCCTTGATGCCATGTATCGCAGGGGCTCGTTGACAGTGAAAATGCTGAGAGGAAGATTTGTGGTTTGCTCAACGTTATCTCGATGCGGATCCTGACACCCAATCCAGCTTGGCAACAACAAGATTAGGCATGCGCTCCAGCGTATCTTGGTAATCATGCTGGCTACCTGACTCAACGATTCATCAAAACTTGTCAAGGTTATCCAATTTTTTTATCAACGTTGCTTCGAACCTCTGCGTCAATCAGTGGGACTGATCGACGCTCAAGCTACAATGGGTCATTGCCCGATGTGAGGGACAGAGTGTCTTGATAGAGATTCAACCAGCTAGATATTACATCAAACGTAGTACGTTTCGTGGCCTTATTGCCGTCGCTCGGGATTGGTTATTCATCCTTTGCCTGGCATCGTTGGCTCATTGGGTAGCCACATGGTGGGCCCATCTGATGGTTATCTGGATGATTGGATACATTCAATTTTGTCTTGGTGAGGCCTTACTGCACGAGGCAGCCCATTACAACCTGTTTGGCAATAAAAGGCTTCATTTTTGGCTACAGCCTCTATACGCCTATCCGTTTTTCCAAACGCTCAAAGGTTTTCAAGGAGAACATCTGCTTCACCACAGTGACCTCATGGGCCCTAGGGATCAGACAGTGGATGACTATCGTCGTTACGGCCTGGATGCTGCAGAACCCAATCTGTTCTATATCTGGTTTATCAAACCTTTTCTTGGAGGCCCAACCTGGTACTACCTGCGTAGCGGCCCAGATTTCGATTCCTGGTCCAGTCGGCTGCAGCTGGCAGCCTTCTGGTTGCCGCTTTTATTAGTCTGCAGTAGCTTAGGGTGCCTTAACTTGATGTTACACTATTGGTTCCTTCCCTTGATTTGGTGCTTTCCCGTTTTTCAATATTGGTCAGAAATCGAAGAACACTACAACACACGCTCTGGAGCCCGTAGCAATGTTTCTAGCATTGATAATTTCTTCAAACACAACGAGGGCTATCATTGGATCCACCACCGATACCCCTCCATACCCTTTCATCAACTTCCACAGGCTCATGCTGCTTTGACTCCAGCTAACACCGATGTGAGTGTGGGGTTTCTTCATACCTATCAGCAGATGTGCCGAGAGCTCCCTTCTGATTTGTCCCCTTACCCTCAGCTTGGGCCTGGAGGCCCGAAGGGATAAAAGGGCTGGCAACCTGAGGATCATTCGATTTAGATCCCCAAAGTGAACATTATCATAGTGGGTGCTGGTGAGGTGGGTAAACACCTGGCCGAGAGCCTCTCTACCCAGTTGCACAATATCACGGTCATTGAGCGCGATGAAGCCTCGGCTGAAGATTTGGATGAAAGCCTCGATGCCAGTGTCATGTGTGGGAATGGAGCTTCGGCGACTGCTTTGGCAGAGGCTAACGCCAGTGAGTGCGATCTCTTTCTAGCTCTCACCAGCCGAGATTACACCAACTTGGTTTCCGCTTCGATTGCCAAGTCCATGGGTGCCACCAAGACTGTGGCTCGCGTCCACGCGGGGGTTCAACGTGAGGAGTGGTTATTTGATTTCAGAGCCCAATTCGGGATCGACTACCTTTTCAGCACCGAAAGGCTGGCTGCAGTCGAACTGACCAAGTACGTCAGAAACCCTGAAGGGTTGATGGTAGAGGAAATTGCTCGGGGACGGATTGAACTCCATCAACACAAGGTTTCCCCTGAAAGCACGGCTATCGGCGTCCCAATTTCAAAATTGAAATGGCCCGATCGGGTCAGGATTGCCTGTATCTACCGTGATGGAGAGAATCACATTCCTGGAGGCGAGGATTATTTGATGGCTGGCGATCTGGTGACTCTTTCTGGGGAACCGAGTCTTCTGGATCAGGTCATGACCAAGCTGGATCCCAGGGCTAAGCGAAAAAAAGATCTCAAGGCGGTCATTTTTGGTGGAGGTGAATACGCTTTCGCCGTGGCGCAGATGCTTGAGTCCTTTGGGGTTAAGGTGCGTATCATGGAAAAGCGGGAACAGGAGTGTCGTCGGCTGTCTGCCTTGCTTCAGGACTCGGTTATCATTCACGGCGATGCCACCTCCCTCCAACAACTCAAAGAAGAACAGGTTAATGAAGCTGATTTTTTCATAGCTGTAAGCCCTGATGATGAGGACAATGTGATGGCATGCCTGCAGGCCAAAAGCATAGGGACCGAATATTGCCTCACCCTGATTCATCGAGCCGATTACGCGGATGTCATTTACCGTAATCGTCAGCGCCTAGGATTGCTGGCGGCAGTGAGTCCTCGTTTGGCAGCCAATCGAGATCTACTCCGATTCATGGATACAGGCAAATATCACAAAGTTTCAGAGCTTCAGGGAGGCGTGGAGGTAATCCAGTTGACCATCAAAGCTGCAACCGGATTGGTGGGGCAGAAGATTGCTCAGATCAAGTGGCCCAAAGGGGCCGCTTTGGTTGGGCTCCTTAGGGATCAGTTAGCCTTGGTGCCAACCGGTGGTGATCTGCTGCAGGCCGATGATACGGTGTATGCTATCGTGACCCACGAAGGGCGCAAGCCGCTTGTGAAGCTCCTCTCTCGCTGATGAATTATCGTTTGCTGAGCAAAATAATTGGTTGGCTTTTGCTATTCTTGGGATTGACCCAAGGACTTTGCATGGCTTACGCCTATCGCTTTGATGAGCGGCACGAGAGCTTGGATTCTTTTGAGGGGCTAGCCATATCGGTCGCTATCAATCTTGGGGCAAGCATGGTGTTGCTTTACCTGGGGCGTGGCTCAGGCAAAGAAATCCTCCGTAAGGAGGCCATTGCTATCGTGGGGTCCAGTTGGTTGATCTGCGCTCTGTTTGGAGCCTTGCCCTACATGTTGTGTGAACCCAGGATGGCATTTGCGGATGCATTTTTTGAATCGATGTCGGGATTCACCACCACCGGCGCTTCTATTATTGAGGATCTCGAGGGTTTTCCCCAGGGTATCTTGCTCTGGCGTTGCTTAACCCAATGGTTGGGAGGTATGGGGATTCTGGTGCTTTTCGTGGCTGTTCTTTCCTACCTGGGTGTAGGCAGCAAGGCCCTTTTTCGGCATGAATCTTCAGCCAAGGAGGGCGGGGGATTGCAGAGCCGCATTCACGATGTGGCGCTGCGATTATGGCAGATCTACTTATTTTTGAGCCTAGTGTTGTTCCTGGGTTTTATTGGTCTCAATATGCCAGTGTTTGATGCGCTTTGTCACACCTTCACCACGATCTCTACCGGCGGATTCAGCCCCCATACAGCTGGAATCGGTTACTATGACAATGTTTGGATTGAGCTTTGGTGCATGCTCTTCATGATGCTTGGAGGGGTTAGTTTCATGCTCTTTGCCTGGCTGCTTCGAGGTAAGTGGGAGCGCTGGCGCAAGGAGGAGGAAATGAAATACTTCCTAGGCATTGTTTTAGGCTGTGTGGTCGTTCTCACAGCTTACCTCGTTTTGCAGGGGGAAGGGTATGCTTGGGCTCAGACCCTGAGAGTGGTTTCTTTTCAGGTTATTTCTTTGATGACAACCACGGGCTTTGTCACAGCTGACTACGATCTCTGGCCTTCATTTCCTCTCATTGTGCTGGTGGGCGTGATGATTATTGGAGGATGCACTGGATCCACCTCAGGGGGGATTAAGGTCAGTCGATGCTTGATCTTCCTGAGGACTGTGCGCAAAGAACTTAACGAGAGCTTCCGCCCCAACCTCATTCGATATGTCGGGCTGAATGGTAATAATGTCGATGAGGAGGTGCAGCATCAGACCATGTTCTTTTTCTCCATTGTGGCTTGCCTGATTGCTCTGGGCAGCATGCTGATTTGCTTTCTTGAGCCATCACTTGATCCTCTCTCAGCTCTTTCCGCTACCATTTCCTGTTTGATGAATATTGGCCCGGCCTTGGGCAAGCTTGGGCCGACTGAAACCTTCGCAGCACTGAAGCCGATTAGTAAACTCTTATTCAGTCTGTTTATGGCAGTGGGGCGTTTGGAAGTCTTCGCTATCCTCGTGCTGTTCTTTCCTTCGCTTTGGCGAACCTATTAAAGGTCGAAGAGCCTTTCATTTACCTATGGTGATGCCTTCTTAGGAAAGGAATTTTCCTGGATTCAGGATACCCAGTGGATCCAGAGCATCCTTGATGGTTTTGTGCAGCTGGCGCGAAGCTGGACTCACTGCCTGATCAAACCAAGGCATCTTCGCTAGACCAATGCCGTGTTCTCCTGTGATGGATCCCTGCCACTTGATGATTTGCTTGAACAGGGCGTCTAGCATCGCTTCGCCACGACGCTCCTGCTCATTCGAACTACGATCAATCATGACGTTGACATGAATGTTGCCATCACCAGCATGACCAAAACAAGCGACTGGGATGCGATGCTTGCGCTGCAATTTTTCGGCAAATTCAAAGAGTGAAATCAGTCGCCCCCTGGGAACGACAATATCTTCGTTGAGCTTGGTGAGTCCTGTGTCGCGCAGGGAATAAGAAAATTCTCGTCGGATCTGCCAAATGGCTTCGCATCCATCATAGCCCATGCCGCGTTGAATGAAGGTGGGATTGAAAGCCTTAATTTGCCGAGTGAGATCTCGCAGGTCCGATCGTACTGCTGTTTCCTGGCCATCCAGTTCAATGATCAAGTGGGATTGGCATCCTTGGAAGCGTTTGGAACCTGTGCGCCGCATCGCGGCCTCCAAGGTGAAGCGGTCAGCAATCTCCAGAGCACTGGGTAGAAATCCTGATTTAAAGACGCTTGCTAGGATGGAAGCAGCCCGAGTGGTGCTGTCGACTCCCACTGAAAGGGCTGCCCGATAGGGAGGGCGGGGAAGGAGTTTCAGTGTGGCCTTGGTGACCACACCCAGGAGCCCTTCGGAGCCGACGAAGAGTCGATGGAGGTCAAAGCCCGTTTTGTTTTTGTGGGTGCGGCCTCCTAATTGAACTAAACTGCCATCTGCAAGGACGACTTCCAGTCCCAGCACGTAATCACGCGTGACCCCATATTTGAGACAACGTGGACCCCCAGCATTGGTAGCCACATTGCCTCCCAAGCTGCAGTCCGCCCTGCTGGCTGGATCGGGGGGGTAAAAAAGCCCCAGAGCCTCTGCTTTCTCCTGAAAGGCGGCTGTCTTGACCCCGGGTTCCACCACCGCAACGAAGTCATCCGGGGAAATTTCCAGAATGCGATTCATCTTTTCCAGTGAGAGGGCAATCCCGCCATGGACGGGCACGCATCCCCCCACGTAGCCATGACCAGCTCCGCGCGGCGTCAGCGGGATCCGGTGTTGATGGGCAAATTGAAGGATTTGAATGACCGATTCCCTTGAGCGAGGGAGGGCTACCGCATCGGGCAGGTGTCGGGCAAACCATTTATCTTGTGCATGGCTCTCCAAGCTGGCCGCATCACTCCTGATCTCACCTCGCTTGAGTCTGGATGCAAGAGCTCGGATGAGTGAAGGCTTCATGGTGGTTTCAGGCATCGCTGTCAGAGCTGTTTGTCAGCAGATCATCAACCAGTTGGCGAGCTTCCGTTTCCTGGCTGGCCGGAACTTGAATGCGAATACCTCCAGTGGCCATCGCACCTCCCTCAGTTGAAATGGAGGCTACCTCACCCACCACAGTTGCCTGAAAACCCGCAGCAAGAAGCCTTGCTCGGATCATCTGGGCCTCGATCGACAGGAAGGATTTGAATATGGTTTTGAGTTGGCCCATGTCTTCACCCTCGAGGGAGACCGAACCCTGCTCCGAGGCGGCTTGCCATTTTACCAGCCATTTTTCCACCCATCTTGCCCATCATTTTTTGCATTTTACCCATCTTGCGCATCATTTTCTGCATCTGGCCAAAACGATTGAGTAGGTTGTTCAGCTCGGCCACACGCACCCCACTACCGTTGGCAATTCGCTGCCTTCTGCGACCATTGAGAATCTGAGGCCTGAGCCGCTCCTGTGGGGTCATGGCACAAATCATGGCTTCCATCCTACGAAATTCGCGTTCCTGTTTGGAGAGATCGGCTCCGGCAATCATGTCGCTACCCCCAGGCAACATCTTGACGATGGACTCCAAGGGCCCCATGCGTTTCATCTGTCTGAGCTGGTCCAGGAAATCATTCAGGGTGAACTCACCCTTTTTCATTTTCTCCTCCAGTTTCCTGGCCTCGTCCATGTCCACGTTTTCAGCAGCCTTCTCGACCAGGCTGACGACATCCCCCATGCCAAGGATTCTGGTGGCCATGCGTTCGGGGTGGAAGGGTTCGAAATCTTCGAGTTTTTCCCCAGCGCCGGCAAATTTGATAGGCTTTCCAGTGACACTCTTGAGGCTGAGGGCAGCTCCACCGCGTGCGTCACCATCGAGTTTTGTCAAAATGGAGCCAGTGATGGCCAAGGCTTCATCAAAGTGAGAGGCCACATTGACAGCCTCCTGACCCGTAGCAGCATCAAGGACCAGCAGGATTTCATCGGGTTGAACCAGATCCTTCAGCCTGACCAATTCATTGACCAGGACTTCATCAATCTGCAAACGTCCGGCCGTGTCAAAAATCAGGGTGTCACATCCTTGCGTTGTGGCTTCAACCTGGGCCTGCTTGGCAATTTTCAGGACGTCACTCTCGCCGCGACAGACCAAGGTGGGGAGGTCAAGCTGCTTACCGAGCGTTTCCAGCTGATCCATTGCGGCAGGTCTGTAGACATCGGCTGCGACTAATAGGGGTTTTCGACCTTGTTTGCCTAGCCATTTGGCGAGTTTGCCGCTGGAAGTCGTTTTACCTGCTCCGTGAAGACCAACCATCATGATGGATGCAGGCTTTCGATCTAAAATCAGCGAGGCATTGGTTGAACCCAGTAAGGCGATGAGTTCGTCATTGATGATCTTGATGACTTGTTGGCCGGGGTGAATACTCTGAATGACCTTTTGTCCAATAGCCTTTTCTCGAACATCCTCAATAAATTGTTTGGCAACCTTGAAGTTGACGTCCGCATCCAGCAGAGCCATACGGACTTCTCTCAGCGAATCGGCAACATTGGATTCACTGATTTTGCCAAGTCCCCGCAGGTTCTTGAACACGCCCTGCAACTTGCCAGATAATGATTCGAACATAGGAAAACCCTACTGCAAGCATGATGGGCTTACAAGCAGGCAACCAGCCGATCATCGCGAATTTAGGACTTTCCACCAGCGCCTCATGCCTTAATTTAAGCTTTCCTGTGCATACTTCATCCAAGCTTCAACTGCAACCAGTTCGCTGTTTAGCCCTCTTGGTGCTTTGCCTTTGGAACCAGCCGAGGCTTCTGAGTGAGGTGAGTTTTTCCCGCGACATCCTACCTATTCTCTCTGACCACTGTTTTCAGTGTCACGGCCCAGATCAGGCGAATCGAAAAGGCAACCTGCGACTCGATCAATTTGAATCTGCTCTGGAAGGGGGTAAGGGGGAAGGGGTGATTGTGCCGGGAGATCCTGCTCGCAGTTTGCTCGTTGAGCGTATTCACGCCTTGGATGCTGAGTCGCTCATGCCACCTCCTGAAATCAACAAACCGCTGAGTCTTGAGAAAAAGCAACTCCTTGAAAAGTGGATCCAACAAGGCGCTCCCTGGGGCCAGCATTGGTCTTTCGTCCCTCCCAAGCGACCCAATTTGGATGCCACCCAAGGCCACCCCATTGATGTGTTCATCGATCAGAAGTTACGCGAAAAAGGGATGTCTCGCTCACCATCGGCCTCAGATTCCACCCAACTGAGGCGCCTGAGCCTGGATTTGACCGGGTTGCCCCCCAGCGAAGCTTTGCTTGAAAGCTTCAAGGACCGGTCAATACCTGATGCCTGGGAAAGGCAGGTGGAGCGGCTCCTTGAATCCCCTCACTACGGCGAGCGCATGGCGATGTGGTGGCTTGATGCCTCACGTTATGCCGACACTGATGGATTTCAGCAGGATGGAACTCGCAACAATTGGGCTTGGAGGGATTGGGTGATCCAGGCATTCAACAGCAACATGCCTTTTGATACCTTCACTCGCTTGCAGTTTGCTGGAGATCTGGTCGATGGAGCCAGCCCGGAAACCATCCTTGCTACATGCTTCCATCGTAACCACATGACCAATGGCGAGGGGGGGCGTGATCCAGAGGAGTCCCGAATCGATTACGTGATTGATCGGGTCAATACGGTTGGCACGCTTTGGATGGGGCTCACTCTGGGCTGTGCGCAGTGTCACACTCACAAGTTTGATCCCATCTCTCATCAAGAATACTACCAGCTTTCGGCCTACTTCAACAGCATCGACGAAAGTGGGCGAGCGGGGTCTAATGCCAAGCCTTACTTGGATTATCAGGCACCTTTGGCCGAGGCCCAGTGGCAGGCCGCCAAGCGTCATCTCCAGCAGGCAAGCGGCCGACTCGAAGCCGCCAAGGAAATGGCCATGGGACGATTCAAGCCCTGGCTTGGGGAAATGCTTGAGCGAGTCAGAGATGCATACAGCCCATGGGAAATGGCTCATCCCGGCGCCCTCGAGAGCAACCATGGGACTGAACTTCGGGCCGATGATGAGGGAGTCATCGTTGCCACCGGACCCAATCCCCGACATGAGGACTACCGGGTTATCTGGCAGCCTAGCAATCGTTATCTTACCGGCATTCGACTTGAGGTGTTTAAAGACCCATCCAATGGGCAAGGTCGTTATGGGCGGGGGGCTGGTGGTGAATTCATCCTGACCAATGCCAAATTATTCAAGCGTCGCCGTGGTGCCAGTCTGATTCATGAAATACCTATTGCTCATGCTATCGCTGATTTCGAAGCCAAGCCTCGGGAGGGGGAGCGCTATGGGGTGATTGCTCATACCTTGGATGATGACCCGCGTAATGGTTGGACGACGCACGATGACCCAGAGGCTTCCTCGCGAAAAGCCCTCTTTGCCTTGAAAACCCCCATCAGACTGGGCGAGGACGAGGAGCTGGTTTGGGTCATGATGCACCGATCGACCCTTGGAGATGCCAATGTCGGCAAGTTTCAGATCGCGACAACCCAGCAACCTGGGGAGGCTCTCCAATCCCTGAACCCGAGCGCGCTCGAACAACTGGCATCCCTGAAACTGGATCGGCCTGAAGACATTGACCCGATGCTTAAAGAGGGCCTTCTCACTCAGTTTCTCGCAGGGGATGATGCCTACCAGCAGGCCAAAAAAGACCATGATCGTTACCAGGATCATTTCAAGGAAATGGAGGCGGGCAATCAGGCACAGCCAGTCATGGTTCTTGCCGAGCGTAGTGAGCCCAGGCAGACGCATGTTCTGATTCGAGGTGTATGGGACAAAAAGGGTGAACCGGTTGATCCTGGTGTGCCCTCGATGATCAAGGGCTTGGGTGATATGCCTCCCCAAAACCGCCTCGAATTGGCATCATGGCTTGTTTCAGAGGATCATCCTCTGACCGCTCGCGTGATGGTCAATCATCTCTGGCAACTGATCTTTGGGGCCGGATTGGTGAGAACCCCCGAGGATTTTGGCCTTCAGGGTGAGCCCCCCACGCACCCCGAATTGCTGGACTGGCTGGCGGTCGAATTCATGGAGTCTGGATGGGATATCAAACACATGATTCGTCTCATGGTCAGGAGCGATACCTACCGCCAGCAAAGTAAGGTGACCCCTGCCATGATGGATGCTGACCCCACCAATCGCTGGTGGGCCAGAGCCTCAAGGCACCGTCTTCCAAGCTGGATGATTCACGATGCCGTCTTATGCACTTCAGGCTTATTGCATCCGGCCCTGGGGGGACCCCCGGTTCGCCCATTCCAGCCTGCCGGGATTTGGCAGGACATGTTCATGGGGAAATTCACCTATGAGCCCAGCCCAGGATCGGCCCGCTATCGACGCATGATTTATGCTTTCTGGCGCCGATCCAGCTCTCCAGCGTTTCTTTTTGATCAGGCCCAGCGTCGGGTATGTGAAGTGCGTCAGCGTCGGACCAATACCCCCCTGCAAGCACTGACATTGCTTAATGATCAAACCCTGCTTGAGGCCTCTCAGTATCTGGCTGCCGAAGCCCTCAGAAGACACTCTCCGGAGCAGGCCCTGGCTTGGGTTTGTCGTCGGATACTTGGACGATCCCTTGACTCAGCTGAGGAAGCAATCCTCACCAAACAATGGGCCCAGATGTATGAACAATATCAACAGCATACTGATCAAGCCATTGCCTATATCACCGTAGGAGAACAAGTCTCGGATCCCAGTCTTGATCCAGCCTTGCATGCTTCCGTGATGTGGGTTGCCAACATGATCTACAACCTCGATGAAGCGATGACACATGAATAACGATGGATTTATTTCCGAATTGGGTGGCCTGGAAACAACCCGTCGCTACTTCCTGGGCCGTGGAGCGGGGCTCGGTTTGGGTGCCATGGCTCTTTCTGCCATGGGACAGGACAATACACGGGAGTCGGTAAACCCTTCCCTCAGGCATCCTGCCATTGGGGCTTTAGCTGCCCGAGCCAAGCGAATGATTTTTCTGACCCAGTCGGGAGGTCCATCACAGATCGAGTTATTCGATCACAAACCCAACCTCCATCGATGGGCAGGACAGGAGCTTCCTGAGAGCGTCAGGCAGGGACAGCGCCTGACTTCCATGACCGCCAATCAGAAGCAATTGATCATGCCTCCTCGAACCCAATTCGAGCGGTGCGGGCAAAGCGGTGCCACCATTGGAGAATGGATGCCCTATTTGCGTGAGGTCGCCGATGAACTTTGCTTCATCAAGTCGATGACCACTGAGGAAATCAATCATGCGCCTGCGATGACTCATTTTCTCACCGGACACCAGATCCCTGGGCGCCCCAGTCTTGGGGGGTGGGTCAGCTACGGATTGGGAAGTGAACAGCAGGATCTGCCAGAGTTTTTGGTGATGCTCTCTAAGATGCGCCGACCTTCAGATCAGCCCCTTTATGATTACTATTGGGGAAGTGGGTTTCTGCCTTCGCGCCATCAGGGTGTGAAATTGCGCAACGCGGGTGATCCCGTACTCTATTTGAAGGATCCTTCAGGGCTTACCAGGCATGGACGCCGAAAAATGCTAGATACCCTCAGAACGCTCAACGCCATGAGGGAGGAGCTCACTGGGGATGCCGAAATTCGAACCCGGATTCAGCAATATGAAATGGCTTACCGCATGCAGTCCAGCATTCCTGAGCTGACTGATTTAAGTGATGAGCCTGAATCGGTTTTTGATCTCTATGGACCGGATGCTCGCCGTCCTGGTAGTTATGCTGCCAATTGCATCATGGCACGTCGCCTCGCGGAACGTGGGGTTCGTTTCATTCAGTTATTTCACCCTGACTGGGATCATCACAGCCGCCTGAGTTCATGGTGTGTGGCTCGATGTCATGATACCGATCAGGCCAGTGCCGCGTTGATCAAGGATCTCAAGCAACGGGGCATGCTGGAGGATACACTGGTTGTCGGGGGGGGGGAATTTGGCCGGGGTGTTGCTGGGCAGGGGGACTGGAACAGTCCAGAGGGAGGACGTGATCATCACCCGCGCTGTTTTACCATGTGGTTGGCAGGGGGAGGGATCAAGCCCGGCGTGACTTGGGGCGAGACCGATGATTTCAGTTACAATGTCGTCCGTGATCCGGTACACGTCAATGATTTGCATGCCACAATCCTGCACCTGCTTGGGGTGGATCA
>Ga0181577_10000435_pt1 | contig 33918 bp, 22 predicted proteins | sample 101ome_21_FD_132468 | JGI IMG/M metagenome (GOLD analysis project Ga0181577, IMG submission 132468) | Coastal salt marsh microbial communities from the Groves Creek Marsh, Skidaway Island, Georgia - 101413BT metaG (megahit assembly) | ecosystem: Environmental > Aquatic > Marine > Intertidal...
GCCTGATTACGACGCGAACAATCCTATCGTCCGTGGCGGGCAACCGGTTGAAGAAACGGCATACCTGACCGACGCCCTCACTCGCGAAGCGGTCGACTTCATTCATCGTCATGACGACAAACCGTTCTTTCTCTTCCTCGCCTACAACGCGGTCCACAGCCCGCTTCAGGGAGCAGATGCCTACATGGAAAAATTCGCCCACATCGAAGACATCCATCGCCGCATCTTCGCCGCGATGCTGGCGAACATGGACGACAGTGTCGGTTCGGTCATGGAGCAACTACGGAAATCCGGCCTCGAAGAAAACACGATCGTCTTTTTCCTGAGCGACAACGGCGGCCCGACCAAGGAACTCACTTCATCGAATCTTCCCCTGCGCGGTTCCAAGGGCCAGATGTATGAGGGGGCGATTCGCGTGCCTTTCATGATGCAGTGGAAAGGTGAGATTCCGAGTGGTCAGGTCTACGACAAGCCGGTCAGCTCCTTCGATATTTTCGCGACCGCCGCCGCCAACAGCGCCGGAGTCACCGCGCCAAAGCAAGTCGAGGGCGTCAATCTGATTCCTTATCTCACCGGCAAGAACGATGGAGTTCCCCACGAAACGCTGTTCTGGCGCCAGGGCGGCAAGACCGCTCTGCGTCACGGCGATTGGAAACTGGTGCGCATGGGGAAACGATTGGTGGCGGGCAAAGCAAATTGGGAACTCTACGATCTTTCAAAAGATATCTCCGAAGAGAACAACCTTGCTGCCTCCGAGCCGGAACGTCTCGCCGAGTTGGTTGAGATCTGGGAAAAACAAAACAGCGAGATGAGCGAACCTTTGTTTTGAAGCCCGCAAACGGGCTGACTCGCCTACCCTTTGACGAATCCATTCAAAATCCCCACGACCGTCCGTAACAAGCTATGAGAAAACTCTTCCTACCGCTTTTTGCTTCGCTTTCTTTTTATGCTGCGGCAAATGCCGTACCGGAGCGTCCGCCCAACATCGTCCTCATACTCTCGGACGATCAGAGCTACACCGATTACGGCTTCATGGGGCACGAGCACATTGAGACCCCTCACCTCGACAAGCTCGCTTCGGAAAGTGCTCTTTTCCGTCGCGGCTACGTGCCCACCGCTCTTTGCCGGCCGGCGCTGATGACGCTGGCGACGGGTCTCTATTCCCATCAGAATCTTACCACCGGCAACGACCCAGCTGAAACCCCGGAGAACGCAGCGCACGTCAAGAAGGCAGGCAAGAGCGCTCGCGAACTGCTCATCTCCCATGTCGACAAAACCGGCACCATTGCCAAGTGGCTCGGTGAAGCTGGCTATGTCAGTCACCAAAGCGGTAAGTGGTGGGAAGGCTCCTACCAACGCGGTGGCTTCACCGAAGGCATGACCCGTGGCTATCCTGACAAAGGAGGGCGCCATGGTGATGACGGACTAAAGATCGGGCGAACAGGCATGGAACCTGTCCTCGACTTCATCGATCGCTCGGTCGCCGATGAGAAACCCTTCTTCGTCTGGTACGCCCCCTTCCTTCCTCACACTCCTCACAACCCACCGAAGCGTTTACACGACAAATATCTCGCCAAGGGCGTGCAGGACCGCATCGCCAAATACTACGCCATGTGCGAATGGCTGGATGAAACCTGTGGCGAGTTAGTCGGTCACCTCGACAAGGCCGGCGTCGCTGAAAATACCCTCGTCATCTACGTCACCGACAACGGCTGGGTGCAGACCGAAACCGGGTCTTATGCAGAGCGCTCCAAGCGCAGTCCCAATGAGGGTGGCACTCGTAACCCCATTATGTTCCGTTGGCCGGGCACCATTCCGGCTGCGGATCGCCCCGAGCTATGCACCTCGCTGGACATTGTTCCCACCATCCTGGCTGCCGCCGGAGCCGAAGGTCCTCACGACTTCCCCGGTCTCAACCTGCTTCCTGAAATCGAGAGCGGCGACGCAATCGATCGCGACACGCTCTACGGAGAATCTTTCGCCCACGACATTGCCGATATCGAGAATCCCCAGGCGTCCCTCCTCTACCGCTGGGTCATCAAGGGCCACGACAAGCTGCTGCTGACCTACGACGGCCGCCCTGGTAAGATGAAATACCCTCCTCAGGGAGGCGAAGCTCAGCTCTACGATCTCGAAAAGGATCCCAGTGAAACGATCAATTTAGCGACCTCCCAGCCCGAGAAGGTCAAGGAACTCAGTGCTTTGCTCGACGATTGGTACATTCCCGAACAGCGTGAGGTTGGAAAAGTTGGGAAAGCCGACCCCAAAGCCGACCCCAAAGCCGACCCCAAAGCCGAAAAGAAAAGGCCGCGTAAGGCCAAAAGCAAAGGGGCAGCCGCTGAGAAGCAGGCCGCTGCCCCTGACAAGTCCTCGAACCGGCCCAACATCCTTCTGCTCTACGCCGACGACCAGCGCAACCACACCCTCGGTTGTGCCGGGCACCCAATCGTTAAAACCCCAAACATCGACCGCCTCGCCAGAGAGGGGGTCCGCTTCGAAAATGCTTTTGTATCGACCTCCACCTGCTGGGTCGGACGATCCAGCCTCTTCACCGGCTGCTACGAGCGCAAGCATCTCTACCGAGTCGCTCCCGGTCCGCTCGACCCGGAGCTGTGCGAGTCGTCCTACTTTGCTGTCTTGAAAAAGGCAGGCTATCGAACCGGTCATCTGGGCAAAGAACATGTCAGCATTTCTGGCGAGTCTGCGGCTGCGATGTGGGACGTCCGCGAGAAGATTGGCCGCAGGCCCTATTTCAAGAAACAGCCAGATGGAAGCGAGCGTCACGAAACCCAGATCCTTGGTGACTGGGGCATTGAGTTCCTCAAAGAACAGCCCGAGAATCAGCCCTTCTGCCTTCAGGTCAGTTTCAATGCCACCCACGCCGAAGACGGCGACAAGCGCCCCGGCATCGGCCACTTTCCTTGGCCGAAAGTCACCGACGGAATGTACGAAGACCACGAGATGCCGCCACCTCCACTCAACGATCCAGCAATCTACGAATCTCAACCCGACTTTCTCAAGGCGTCCATCAATCGCGAACGCTACTTCTGGCGCTGGGACACTTCGGAAAAATACCAGACGAACATGCGTGCCTACTTCCGCATGCTCAGCGGAATCGATCATGTCGTGGGACGACTCGTGGATCAACTGGAGGAACAAGGCCTCGCAGACAACACCGTCATCATCTACACCGCCGACAATGGCTACTACCTCGGTGACCGCGGCTTCGCCGGCAAGTGGACCCACTACGACCAGTCCCTCCGCGTGCCACTCGTCGTTTACGATCCCAGACTACCCAAGGCAAAGCAGGGACGCGTGCTTCCCGAAATGGCGCTGAACAGTGACATCGCCTCCACCCTCATCGAGCTAGCCGGACTGCCCACTCCCGAAGTCCACACCGGTCGCAGCCTCGCTCCATTGCTTCGCGGTGATGAAGTCTCCGACTGGCGTAAAGATTTCCTTTGCGAATTCCTCGCCGTGGCCAAAACAATTCCCCGCTGGGAAGGTGTTCGCGGCAACCGCATGACCTATGCCCGTTACTTTGTCAATGGTCCAGAGAAGCCACCCTATGAATTTCTTTTTGATATTATGAAGGACCCTGACCAACTAACCAATCTCGCTCAGAGCGAAGAACCTCATCCTCTCCTCAAAAAGATGCGTCACCGCTGTGATCAGTTGGTTGCAGACGCGGGGCCATCAATGAGAGATATTCCGAAAACACTGGAAGGGTCGAAGAAAAAGAAACAAGCGAAGTGAAAAACTTTCCCGAATCAATAGGGTTTCCTCAACGAATGCACCCTATCGATTCGCACTTTCAGCGACGGAATGGAATTAGCCCTTCCGGCTTCGGGAAAATGATCATGAAAATTGAAACCTATTTCGTGGGATGGATCGCCTTGGCGCTCGGCTTTGCGGGCCTCTTCACAACCCATGCAGAAGACAAGCGTCCCAATGTCCTCTTCATCGCCATCGATGACCTCAACGACTGGACCGGGTTTCTCGGGGGACATCCCGAAGCCTTTACACCTCATATGGACACGTTGGCGAAGAGGGGCCGAAATTTCACCAATGCTCACTGCTCCATTCCGGTGTGCTCGGCATCGCGAGCCAGCGTGATGTCCGGCGTCGCGGCGACAACGACCGGCAGTTATGAACTTGGGCCTCGATACGAGGAATTACCTGCTCTGACTAACTTACCCACTATCCAGGGATATTTTAAAGAGCACGGCTACACCTCCCTGGAAGGAGGAAAGGTCTTGCACCACGGCTTCACGGGCAGACTGGCTGGCGATATCGACCGACCCCTCGGGCGCAAGAAAAGCCCTCGACCGAAGAAACTGATGAATAGGCCTGCAGATTGGAGCGGTGCCTGGGATTGGGGAGTGTATCCGGAAGATGACGCCGAGATGGCCGATTTTCAATTGGCGGCAAAGGCTGCCGAAGTGCTGCAGGAAGATTTTGAAACGCCCTTTTTCCTGTCGGTCGGATTCTTTCGTCCGCACGTCCCTCTCTTTGCGCCGCCGAAGTGGTTTGATTTATATGATGTGGATAGCATCACCCTGCCAAACGCACCAAAATCAGATCTCGATGACCTTGCGGGAAACTTCACTGCCATCAATAACTACGCCGTCGCTCCGACCCATGCTGAAGTTGTCGAAAGCGGAAAACAGCGCAGCCTGACTCAGGCCTACCTCGCTTCCATTAGCTTTGTGGATTACTGCGTGGGCGTAGTCATGAACGCTCTTGAGAACGGGCCCCACGCAGACAACACTATCATCGTGCTGTGGAGTGATCACGGATTTCATCTCGGCGAAAAACAGCATTGGGCAAAACGAACGTTGTGGGAAGAATCCACTCGCGTTCCCCTTCTGTTTTCCGGACCAGGAATTGCGCCGGGAGAAAACTGTGCCGAACCCGCCAGCCTGCTCGACATTTACCCGACGCTTGTCGAATTGTGCGAGCTTCCAAAAAGTTCCCACCTCGAAGGAGTCTCGCTGGTTCCTCAACTCAACGATCCCGCAACGCCCAGAGAGCAACCGGCGATCACTTCGTCGTATTTTGGGAACCACTCTATCCGCACCCGCGATTGGCGACTTATCTCATACGAAGACGGAGCGACAGAATTGTATGATCATCGAACGGATCCGGATGAGTTCAACAATCTGGCAGATGATCCTGCACACCAAGCGACGCATGAGAAGCTAGCCAAGTGGCTGCCGAAAGATGGCGCGCCTGAGTTCAAAAAGGTCTCCGAACGGGATCGTGTCGGGGCGAAAAAGTAAGCCAATATTGCGAGAGCCCTATTTCAAAAAACCAAATTTCGATATGAAATTCATCAACTGCATCGTGACCATTCTGCTGGCGCTGTTCTCCTTCGGTCACCCTGCGTCGGCAGAAGAAAAACGGCCCGATGTTATCTTCATCATTGTCGATGATCTCAATGACTATCTCGGTTGTCTCGGCGGCCATCCGGACGCGATCTCCCCGAACATCGACGCGCTCGCCGAAAGCGGAATGTTGTTCAGTCAGGCCTACTGCAACTCACCCCAATGCCGCCCCTCCCGCACCAGCCTGAACCACGGGGTCTATGCCTTCAATACCGGCACCTATTTCAACGCCAAGTTCAAAGAAGAAACCAAGATCACCACGCCCACGATGCAGCAGTTCTTTATGGCGAACGGCTATCGCGTCGCCAGTGGAGGAAAGGTGTTTCACGGGAATCCAGGCAGACACGGTGACGCGCTCCTTAAACGCCCCGGCGATCCCAAGCCACCCAAAGGCAAAGACAACTTCAATGCCTACGCCGCTCCCAATGACGGCTATGCCCTCGACGTAGCGGATGAAGAAATGAGCGACTACAAAGTCGCGAGCTGGGCGATTGATCAATGGAATACGGAGAGTGAAGAGCCACTCTTCATGTCCGTGGGCTTTTTCCGTCCTCACCGTCCGCTTCAAGTTCCGGCCCCCTGGTTCGATCTCTTTCCACTCGATTCCATCCAGCGCCCCGCTGAACCGGCCGAGGGAGACGACTGGGACGACATGCCCGAGTTTGCACGGAAGCTGGCCCGATCTCACGCCCACAAGAATATGCACGGCGGACTCAGCGATTACGAATACATCGTCGAAAACGAACAGTGGGATGTCACCCTCCAGGCCTACCAAGCTTCCGTGGCCTTTGTTGACGCTCAGATCGGACGCTTCCTCGATTCCCTTGCCAACAATCCCCGGGGACGGGAAACGGTGGTCATGTTAGTCAGCGATCACGGCTGGCACCTTGGTGAAAAAAAGCACTGGTGCAAAGGCGCGATCTGGGAGCAGACCCTGCGAATTCCCTTCATCGTGCGCGCGCCAGGAGTCGAGGCAGGAGCCGTCAGCAAGCAGCCTGTCAGCCTCATCGACGTCTACCCCTCGCTCGTCGACTTAGCCGGCCTGCCCGTTCCTGAGTTTCTCGACGGAAAATCAGTGAAGCCTCAGTTGAAAGATCCCACCGCCAAACGCTCGCCCGCCATTTCGATTTACGGCGAAGGCAACACGTCTATCCGCAGCGAAGACTGGCGCTACATCCGCTACGAAGATGGTTCAGAAGAACTCTATCAACACAACAAAGACCCAAACGAATGGAGCAACCTGGCTGGCAATCCCGAGCACGAAAAAATCAAAAAGCGTCTCGCAAAATTCCTCCCCAAGGATCCGCATCCCGGATTGAAAGTGCAGGACTGGTTTGATAAGTATCAGCCGTAGCTCTCGGTCAAATCTTTGACCTCATGTTCCTCACCCGATGAAAGAATCCGTTTTTGTCAACGCGCCTGTCCGATCCTTGCATTGCCTCCTTCTGGTGCTCTTAACGTTGGCAACCGGTTCCTCCCATGCCAATAACTCCAAACCCAACGTCCTCGTAATCCTAACCGACGACCAGGGCTGGGGCGATCTGAGCATTTCGGGAAATACCAATCTCGCCACGCCGCACATCGATTCCCTTGCGCGAGACGGAACTACACTCGACGCGTTTTACGTCTGCCAAGTTTGCGCGCCGACGCGTGCCGAATTTCTCACCGGTCGCTATTACCCGCGCACCGGAGTGAGCGGAGTGACGCGGGGGGAAGGCCGCCTCAATCCAGACGAAGTCACGGTGGCCGACGTTTTTACGAAGGGCGGCTACACGACGGGAGCCTTTGGCAAGTGGCATAACGGCACCCAGCCGCCCTATCATCCCAACGACCGGGGATTCGAGGAATACTACGGATTCACTTCCGGGCACTGGAGTCACTATTTCGATGTTCCCATGGATCACAATGGAAAGCGTGTCCGCGGCGAGGGATTCATCATCGACGACATAACCGACAAGGCGGTGGCCTTCATCGAGCGCGAGTCGAAGGCAGAAGAGCCCTTCTTCTGCTACGTCCCATACAACACTCCACATTCGCCGATGATGGTGCCGGACCGCTGGTATGCGAAATTCGATGGCATCGATCCCGCCATGCGGCATCGAGATCCTGGGAAAGAGGACCTTCTCATGACCCGCGCGGCCCTTGCCCTCTGCGAGAACATCGACTGGAACGTTGGGCGCCTCCTCAGGGCGCTCGAAAAAGAGGGCATCGAGGAGGACACAATCGTGATCTATTTTTCAGACAATGGTCCAAATTCCTACCGGTGGAATGGTGACCTCAAGGGGCGCAAGGGATCGATCGACGAAGGCGGTTTGCGTTCACCTTTCTTCATTCGCTGGCCCGGGGAGATTACGGAAGGCAGGCATCTCCCGCAGATTGCGGGAGCCATCGACCTCCTCCCCACACTGGCAGATTTTGCGGGACTCGACTTGCCCAATGAGAAGCCGCTCGACGGCCGGAGCCTGCGACCACTTCTAATTCCTGAGGACAACCAAGCAGATTGGCCGGAGCGCGAATTGCTTTCCGTGCGCCGGAAGCAGGTGAGCATCCGCACGCAGCGGTTCCGTTATGATGCGGCGGGAAAACTTTACGAGATTGCCTCAGACCCCGGCCAGCGAGCGGATGTCGCGGAATCGCATCCCGCGCTAGTCAAGCGCCTTGCAAAGATGGCTGAGTCATACATCAAGGAAACGCAGGCTGCTTTTGCCGCCAACGCGGATCGCCCCTTTACGGTCGGCTACGGACCCGTTACGCAACTGCCAGTTCGGGACGCCGTCGAGCATGGTTCAATCCAGCGGAGCTCAAAGGCTCCCAACAATTCCTTTCTTCACTCGTGGACGGACCCCGCGGATTCAATCACCTGGGATGTCGACGTGGGCGCGAGCGGCGAATATGAGGCCGTGCTCTACTACACCTGTGCGCCAGAAAATGTGGGATGCGAAGTGAAGCTATCGATGGATAGCACCGCCGAGATTCGAGCGATCGTCACTGAGCCTTTTGATCCAACTCACTATGATAAGAGCCTCGAACGGATGCCGGAATCCCACTACCACATGAAGGATTTTCAGCCGATAACGCTCGGAACGATTCGGCTGGACAAGGGACGTGGAACGCTGAGGCTTGGGGCAGCGAAGATGACGGGCACAGCGATGGTGGATGTCCACTCGCTCGTGCTGCAAAAAATTTAGCGCCGACCGCGCTGTCTTTCCCTCTTTCCAATAGTCGCGATTCGGAAAAAGAAGGGCAGCGATACAGACCACCCATCCAGCCCGGGAGCATCGATTTAAGAAGACACTTTCGCCACGAAGCCAACTTTATTCGTGCTAAAAATCGCGCGAGTCAGCAGGGTATAACCAATGAGTAAACCATGTTGGATCGTGATACCGAATCACAACGCCCAGCTTCGAGTGATGTTATTCAGCTCAATCCAAAAGCTCGCCAACGCCTTTCTCCAGCCCAAATAGTGACTCCACTTCCCCTCCTGCGAGCGCCCGGCTGAAACAGGAAACTTCATCGAGCCCACCGATGTATTTCACGCCGAGATTGATTTTCGTCTCGTCGAGATTCCAGGTGTATTGCTGCGGCCAATTGGTGAGTTCGCCTCGCAACTTGCCATCGAGGTAAAGCTTCGCGACGCCTCCCTTGTCGCCTTGGTTAAACCCTTCCCAGGTGAAAACGATATGCGTCCAGCGGTCGCGGGAAAAGGGGTGCCCCTCTGCCGTGATAAGTGGTCGGTCGGCCAGTGCAATCTCCTTGTTTGGCTTTCCTTCCGGATTCCACGAAAGTTTGTCGGCAAAAACGCCAAGGCGACAGGGGCGTGGATCTTCGATTCCGAATTCAAAAAACAAGCAACCATCGAGTGCGCTCTTCGGTGTGATTTGGATAGGATCGGTGTAACCCGGATCGAGATCTTCATCTGGTGAAGTCCGCAACCAGAACGAAACCGTTCCCTGCCAGCTCTTCTCTCGAAACACGACGTTGTCCTTCGCTGCGAAATGAACACGCGGTGCCTTGGTCGAGCGAAAGTGGAGGCAGTCTCCAAAGCGCCCTTTCCCTTTCTCGTGGAAAATGTGTTCTTCCGACGCCTTCAGCCCGAGCTCCTGCTTTTTGGCCACTAGCGTGTAGAAAGAACTGTCGCCGGCAGCGTGGTCCGCCTCAAGTTTTCCATCGAAGGATGCGTGAAACGTGATTGCTTCCTTGAGTGACTTCTTGTCGTCACCCGGCGACAACAGAGGCAGCATCAACATAACAAAACAGAAGGGCGTCCTTTTCATTCTCCGATCGTGTTCTTGAAGGACCGGATTCGGCAAGTCTCATCGCGCTCCGCTTTCGCGTATTTCGGGAGAAAATCCGCTTTGCCGGATGGCGTCCATTTTTCTACTCTCGCAAAATGAACCTCTCAAGACGCCACTTTCTGCATTCATCACTCGTACTCGGGACCGGACTTCCGCACCTCTCACACACAGCCGAAACCAGCTACGACATCTGCGTGTTTAACAAACCGCTCCAGCACATGAGCTACGGCGAACAGGCTGAGCTCGTTGCTGAAATAGGATTTGCCGGAATCGAGGGAACAGTGCGAAAAGGTGGCCACGTCGAACCGGATAAGGTCGAAAAAGATCTTCCGGCTCAGGTGAAGGCACTCCAGAAAAACGGAGTCGAAATGACGCTGATGACAACCGACATCAACAACGCCGACGACGAGATTCACCAGCGAGTCCTGAAAACGGCTGCCAATCTAGGAATCACCCGATTCCGGATGGGGTCCATCAAATACGACACCGAGTATCCCATTACGGAACAGTTGAAAAATATCCGCGAGACTTTTCGCAAGCTCGTCGACTTCTGCAAACCACTCGGTATTCAGCCGCTCTATCAGAACCACTCCGGAGCCGGAAGGTTCGGAGCAGGCCTCTGGGATCTGAAGTGGGTGCTCGCAGACATCGACCCTGCAGATGCCGCCGTTGCTTTCGACATTCGCCACGCTACCGTCGAAGGCGGCCAGTCCTGGCCCACCGAATTTCAGCTGATACGCCCCCATTTTGGTCTCGTTTACTGCAAGGACTTCGTTTGGAAAGATGACAACAAACGCCCCGAGAACGTCCCCCTCGGAACCGGACGCGTCGAATATCCGCTATTCTTTTCCATGCTGAAAAAAACTGACTACGACGGGCCTATCTCGCTACACATGGAATACAAAGACCATCGCAAACCGGAACTGCTCAACGAGTCAATCGCCGCAGTCCGAGCCGATATGAAATCCATCCAGGAAATCATCAGAAAATCCTGACGAAACGTTATGGCCCGAACCTTTCTCTTCACACTTCTTTTTCTCTCCACTTCCTTTCTGTTCGCGAACGAAAGGGCCTCACTCTGGTGGCAACCCTATTCCAATGCCAAGGCAAAAAGGGGGACGTCGCGATTGAAGTCGACTTCCTGTGCTGACGAATCGGCGTGCGAAAGCGCCAGACCAAAAACGAGAGCGAGCAGAACTTTGTATGGATTACCCATTCAGCGAACGAATAGCCTACTTGGCGATCCCACGACGAGAGCATCCCCCCGCTTTATCGCGTGTATACCCTATTCGCCCACACCAATCACAACAAGCTTCCCAGCCGCATTCCGCGCGTAGATTTTGCCGTTTGCGATCACCGGAGGAGTCCAGCATCGGCCGCGCAAAACCTGACGCCGGGCACGGGCCTCAAATCCTTTAGGCGAAGCCTCACCGATCAACATTTCACCCGTCTCCGTCAGCACGACCAGATCCTTTCCCGCCGCGATCACACTCCCGTATTTCAAGTCCGGAAAGTGCCAGAGCTTTTCACCCGTTCCCGCGTCAATGCAGGCAAACTCGACCGGACGCCCGCGATGGGCCGTCCCATCGAATCCATACAACTTGCCCTCGATCAAAACCGAATTCCCCATGTGATTGCACATATTCTTGTTTTCATAGAGCTTTGTTAGGGTGCTCCCATCGAATTGAAACAGGGCGCAGCCCTGATCATATCCCGTTGAGATGAAGAGCTTTCCCTCGCTCATATCGAGAGGGGTCGTCGAGTTCGTTTGGAAACTCGTTCGCCACATCGAAAACCCAAGCGTCTCACCATTTTCCACATCGAGAATCACAAGCCCGTCCGTTTTCAAAGTCGCAATGTACGACCTTCCCCCAACCGCAAAAATCTGCGCCGATCCATAAGCCGGACGATAGTCCTGGCTTTTCCACCGCAACTCACCGGAAGCTTTTTCAAAAGCAAAAGTCGCCCCCGCCTCGACCAAGACGAGGTCACCGTGAATGACTGGTGAACCAGTAAAACCCCACTCGGGCGGACGGCGCAAACCAGACAACTCCATCAAGTTCTTCGACCAGAGAAATTTGCCATTTGTCGTTTCATAGACTCGGAACTGCCCATCCTTGCTGATCGTAAACACTCGATCACCATCCACCGTCGGAGTCGACCCAGGTCCACCTTCGTGAAGATTCGGCATTAGTTCCGCCGGATAACTATCGCTCCAGATCACGGAACCCTCCGACTCAGATAGACACCAGACTGTTTCTTTTCCTCCTTCGTGTCCCATCGTGTAAACGCGGCCACTCACGATGGAAACGGTGGAAAAACCAATCCCAATCTCCGCCGTCCATGCCCTCTTTGATAAGTCGACCTTTTCGGGAAGAGACTCCGCGCTTTTCCCGTCATAGTTCGGGCCGAGCCAATGCGGCCAGTCAGCGGCCAGCGAAGTGGAAGATGCAAATACAAGGAAAATCAGTAAACGAATCATGAGAGCGGATGACATCCTACTCTCGAAGCCGTCACTCAAACAACACCTTTCCTATCTCCTTCAGGTCCTCGGGCACGATTTTCTGCACTTCGCGATCGTAGGTAATGAGACCATTGATCTCACCTTCCACATCGGTGGTCTGGGTGTAGATGCCGCCGGCAATACCTTTCTTCTGCAACTCTGACAGCATCTCAATGGAGGTTCGATAGCGATCCAACCATTCGGCCTTGTCCTTCGGCAACCCGCCGTAACCCCAGTTACGGGCATTGAGATCCCAGACATGCCCCTCGACGGGGAATCCGTGACCACCGAACTCACCCATTACCTTAACAAAACCATCAAACCTGCCTCCGTCCTGATCGAACGGAAACTCTGGATGCGGATAGGCGTGCGCATCGACGATGTGACCAACCGGGAAAAAATTACCTCCACTCGCGATGTTGATCTGGCGGCTCGGATCATAGTCGACCGTCCACTCGCCCACTTTCACGGTGCGGTGCTGTCCCCAGGCTTCGTTAAATGGGACCCACTGGACTATGGAAGGATGGCTGTAGAGCAGATCGATCATTCGTTTCAGCTCAAACATGAATTGCTCGTGAGCTTCATCCGGCCAGGGAGCGTCCGCGGGATCCGGCTGCAGGCGCGTCCAATCTGGGCTGCTGCTTTTTCCGCCACGCTTCCGATCATGATGGCTGACCTGATCCTGCCAGACCATCATCCCCATTTTGTCGCAATGGTAGTAATAGCGCCGAGGTTCCACCTTGATGTGCTTACGAATCAGGTTAAAGCCGGAGGCCTTGAGAAATTCGATGTCCGACTTCATTGCTTCATCGCTCGGAGGGGTCAGCAAACCGTCCGGCCACCATCCCTGATCGAGCGTTCCCCAGTGAAAGATCGGGCGTCCGTTAAGGGTAAATCGAAGATGCCCTTCCTCGTCTTTTTTGATCCCGGTCTCACGAATCCCGAAGTAGGAGGTTACGACATCATCTCCAAGTTCGATGATTACCTCGTAGAGATTCGGAAAGTCGGGAGACCAGAGGCGTGGATTGGGCACTGTGAGCTCGATAGTCCCGTCATCATCGAAACGGCTCGCAATCTTTTGGTCACCCAGCATCACCGTCGCAGTAGCTTTATTGCCTAGCTCGGCACCACCGGCATCGAGTTCAAAGACAATGCGGCCGCTCGCCTTCGTCGTGATCTTCACATTTTCAATAGCGACCTCCGGCACTTCTTCGAGCCAGACGGTCTGCCAGATGCCGGAAACTGGCGTATACCAGATCCCACGAGGGCTGAGAATCTGTTTTCCGTTGAGCTGGTATCGATTTTCAGTCGCGTCGGTGACCCGAACGAGTAGCTCGTTCTCTCCTTCTTTCAGGGCATCGGTGACATCGAAAGAGAAAGGCAAGTTTCCTCCTTTATTCGCCCCTACTTCCTTTCCGTTCACCCACACCGTCGAGAGGTAATCGACCGCTTCAAAATTTAATTGCGTTCGCTTTCCGTTGTTCCCCCCGCCTTCAAAGGCCCGTCGATACCAGATCGCATCTTCGGGGGTGATTCGTTTTTCCACTCCAGATAGCGGCGCTTCAATCGCAAAGGGAACGAGGATTTCCCCGGCCCACTTTTCCGGAGCTTTTTTGCGGTCTTTCTCCGTCACTGCGTATTCCCATTGGCCATTCAAATTGGTCCAGTTTTCGCGACGCAACTGAGGCCGCGGGTACTCCTGCCAAACGTTTTCAGCGGTCACGCCCTTCCCCCATTTTGTTCGCATCGCAACCTTCGGATGAACCACATCAACGCGGCGCTCGAGAATGCGACCGTTAAACCGGTTCGGCACCTCATACTCCGCGACCGCGTGAACTCCGTCTGCTCCAACAAAAAGTCCAAGTCCCGGTTGCTCGGCAAGCAAACCACCGACTTCCTTGCTCGCGACTTCTTTGCCATTGGCCCGGAGAGTGATTTTTCCAACTTTCACTTCGGCTGCTAGATCGATTTTGCCTTTCAAGACTTCGTCTCCGGATAGCAAAGTCAGCTCGCTCTTGTTCCGCCATGCGAAATGTGGTTTACCTCTCTCGAAGAATAGAGAATAGCCAAACGCATTTCCACCCTGGGAAATCACAACCCCGCTTGGCTTGGGGTGGCGGACTGTTGCGGTCACCGTAAATTCGCGTCCTCCAATGGTAGGAGTGTCAGGCTCCGGTTTTGGCTCTGGCGGCTTGGGGCTGGTTTTCCCACGCGGATAAACTTTCGCCTGGCCTGCCCAGGCTTCCCATCTGCTTGCTAGTTCCTTCACTTTATCCGGATGCTTTCTCGCAAGATCGTTCGTCTCCGTTCGATCCTCCGCCATATTGTATAACTCCCACTGCTTCTGATCGGTTCCGTTGAGCATCGCTACCTGCTTGCCGACGAGCTTCCAGTCTCCATCGCGAATCGACGCATTTGTCTCGTGCTCAATAAAAATAGGTTCGTCCCGCCCAAGCAAATCCCCTCCGAAAGCAGGACGCAGAGAGACGCCATCGAGGGCTGGAATCTTTTCTCCTTTTCGGTCCCCTGGATACTCTGCTCCTGCGACATCAAGAATCGTCGGCATGATATCGATCAGTTGCCCTGGGTCAGTATACCAATCATTGCGAAGCTCGATCCTTGCCGGCCAGTGCATGAAAAACGGAGTCGCCGCGCCTCCTTCATGCACATAGTGCTTGTAGTAGCGGAACGGAGTGCTTCCCGCATTCGCCCACGCTTCCCCGTAGCTGTTGTTGCTTTGCTCGTTACGTTTTTCCACATCGTAAAACTCACCGCGCCCTAACATTCCGCCCTCCTGGCAGGCCCCATTATCGGAAAGAAAAAGAATCAGGGTGTTGTCAAAAATTCCTTCGTCCTGCAGAAAGCCCGTCAACTTTCCAATATTCTGATCGACGCGATCCACCATCGCCGCATAGACCGCCATCTTGAGATCCATCTCGTCCCGCTCCTTTTCGTCCAGTGATTCCCAATCAGGAATACCCGGGGTCCGGGGAGAGAGAGCCCATTTTTCATGAATCAATCCGAGTTCTTTCTGCTTCGCAAATCTCGTTTCTCGAAGCTTGTCCCACCCTTCCTTGTACTTGCCTCGATATTTTTCGACATCATCATCGAATGCCTGGAGCGGCCAATGCGGTGCGGTGTAGGCTAGGTAAAGGAAAAAGGGGTTCTCCTTTTTCTCCCCGCCGAGATGCTCGCCGATAAATTGTGTCGCGTAGTCAGTGAAGGCATCGGTCGTATAGTAGGCTTCGTCGGTTGTGCTTTTGACTGGGTCCACCTGAATATTGCCAAGCGTGATTCCGCGATCCCCCGTTGGATGGAAAAAGCGAGTCGCTCCGGAAATACAGCCGTAGAATTTGTCGAACCCGCGCTGGAGCGGCCAGTCATCTTTGTCGTTGTAGCCGAGGTGCCACTTTCCCGCCATCAGCGTCGCGTAGTCGTGGTTACGAAGAACCTCCGCTATCGTCACGCACTGCTCATTGAGATGCCCCTGATAGGCGGGTGGTTCGGTTTTCCCACGATTGCTTCCAGGTGGTTGGGTCATCCAGCCGATGCCCGTTTCGTGCGGGTGTAGCCCGGTCATCAGCGTGGCTCGGGTCGGACAACAGCGGCCGGAATTGTAGAATTGAGAAAACCGAACTCCGCCGTAGGCGAGGCGATCCAGATTCGGCGTATCGATCTCTCCGCCATGATAACCAAGATCCGAAAACCCCATATCATCGACCATGATGAGAATGATATTGGGGCGCTCTGACTCCGCGCCAAAACCGTGCGGAATCGCAGTGGCAGCAATAGCTGAGAGCAATACGAGAAGGAAATAAGCTAGTTTCATAACAGGGTTAGATGGACAACTCAACAGGGTCAGGTCATCGACCTGAGAAATTACACGCCATCCTGACGCTTCTCCTCGAACGGAAGGCACGCAAGACACGCGTCTTGAGAAAGTAGGTAGAAAACTGAAAAAATCGGACAGCAGAAAGAACTACTCCGAAGCGGCTTTCATCATCGCCTCGGTCGCGTATTCGCGGATCCTTTCGATCATGCCGGTGAGGCCGTTTCGACGACTTGGACTGAGGTGGGATTCGAGGTCGAGACGCTGTAATTCCGACTGCGCATCCAACGCCAGAATTTCTTCCGGCGTCTTGTCCTGATACAGACTCAAAACGGTGGAGATAATTCCACTGACCAGAACCGAATCGCTTTTCCCTCGAAAGTTGAGCGTTTTCGCATTCTCGTCGGGATGAAAGGGAACGATCCAGACCGACGATTGACATCCCCACACACGGAAGCCGTCGGTTTCTTCTTCGTCATGAATCAGCGGCAGGCGCTTGCTCAGATCAATCAGGAACTGATACTTCGCATCGAGATCGGGAAGATAGGACATCGTCTCGGCGATCTCCTCGAACTCGGGCAGGGATGGTGTAGATTGGCTCATGAAGACGGAACTCTACCTGCCTGCTTGCCCCTTTCAAGCGAAGGAAAATGATTGGTCGTGATCGAGTTTGTTGAAACGCGTTCATTTTGAAATGGGAGAGATAATTTCCACATCGCCCGAATGCACTGGCTTGCCTACGAATGGTATTCGATTCAATCGAGCTTATCGGCGGGCAAGGCGGAGCTTACCCATCCATGCTGGCGCCAATTTTGATCGATTCCCTTATCGTTTTGCCGGTTGCTTCCCCGCTTTCTGCGTCGTAACCCTTTGTGCTATGGTAAAACTCCCTTTTTCCATCCTTTTTCTTTTCCTGCTCGCTTGCATTCTTCCGTCGGCTTCAGCCATCACGCCGGAAGAATTGAATCAGCGTTTTAAGCAGCTGCCAACCGTGCCGGAAGAGGAATTGCCGGAGCTCCCCAACCAACCCACGTCGTTTCGTGGCTTGATTGAGCACGATGGGCTCGAGGGCAATACCTGGGTCACCTTTCCTTTTGTCGAAAACCCCGGAAGCTTCGGGTTTGATCCGCAGGGACGTCTCTACGTCGCGGAGGCAAACCGGTTCTGGCTCGGTGTCCCTGATCTTCGAGGAGCGAACGAACTGATCCGCGATGATTTCCAAGCCGTGACGGTCGAAGACCGGCTCGCAATGTATGAAAAATACTCCGCCAGCTTTCCCGAAGGCTGGTTCAGCAAAGTCGCTGACCGCATCATTCGACTCGAAGACCGCGACGGGAACGGTGCCGCCGACCACCGCACGCTCTTCTCGGACATCTTTAAAGCACCCGAAGATGGCATCGGTTTTTCCATTCTCGCCGACGATGGCTCGGTCTACTTCACCTGCATCCCTCACGTATGGAAACTGACCGATACGGATGACGACGGAGTCGCTGACAAGCAGGAGAAAATTTCCAGCGGTTACGGCGTGCGCGTTTCCTTCATCGGCCACGATCTTCATGGGATCACCCGTGGCCCAGATGGCATGCTCTACTTTTCGGTCGGAGATCGAGGATATCATGTCACCGATGCAAACGGCAAAGTGCACGAAGGTTCCGGACGCGGTGCCATTTTTCGCTGCGAGTCAGACGGTTCCGGGCTCGAAGTCTATTGCGAAGGGTTACGCAATCCGCAGGAACTCGCCTTCGACGACTATGGAAACCTGTTCACTTTCGACAATACAGGCGACATCGGAGACGTAGCGCGAATGGTTTATGCGCTGGAAGGCACCGACTCGGGTTGGGACATGTCTCACCAGTCGCCTCATCATTACGTCGAGCACCTCGACTGGGGAGATTTTCACCCGGAGAAATCCATGTGGGTAGCCGAGCGGATGTTCGACACCTGGAACGAAGAGCAGCCACAATGGGTCTATCCCCCGGCGTCGCATCTGGCGAACGGACCTTCGGGCGTGACTTATCTCACCGGGGAATCTCTCCCGGAGAGTCTTCGAGGGAAATTCCTACTCTCAAACTACCGTGGCCCATCCGAAAACTGCACCGTGCTCCTGATCGGGCACCAAGCGAAGGGGGCTGGATACAATGCCACCTCCATTGAAACCCTGATAAAGGGCGTCGGTGCAAGCGATGTCGAGCTTGGCTATGATGGGAAGATTTACCTCTGCGATTTCGGAGGCGGATGGAGTGTGAATGAAAACGGATCAGTGCAGGTGATCGGTTCGAAGAATGCAGCGGAGAGCAAAGCCGGTGCTGAAGTGGCAGCTTTGATGGAAGAGGGGCTCGCTGGTAAAGGCTACGAAGAACTCATCCGTTTGCTCGACCACCCAGACCGTCGCGTTCGCCAAGCGGCTCAGTTTGCCCTCGTCGAAGACAAAAAGAAAGGTTCGGTAGCACTTCCCGGAGTGGCATCCGCCAACCACAGCCTGCGGGCTCGCCTTCATGCCATCTGGGGAACTGGTCAACTCGGACGACGTGGTGCAGATGTCAGCGAATCCCTGATGCACCTTCTGAAAGATGCACATCCCGAGATTCGTGCCAACGCCGCTCGGGTGCTCGGTGATCTTCGAATCGAGAAATCAAAAGATCTGCTTATCAAGCTCCTCAAGGACGAATCCCTCCGCGTCCGCTCTCTCGCTGCTATTGCGCTCAGCCGCATAGCGGATCAGGGTGATGCTACCGTTACCGACGCGCTTTTTTCCGCCATCCGGGAAAACGGAACAAACACAGATGTAGTTCTCCGCCACGCGCTCCTCACCGGACTCTACCGACTTGCCACCGATGACACGCTCGCCGCGAAAGCTGACTCCGATTCGAAGGAAGAACGCCTCGTCGCGTTGCTTGCTCTTCGCCGTCACGAGAGCCCTAATGCAAGCGCCTTTCTCAATGATGCCGATCCGCAGATCGTTCACGAAGCCATCCGCGCTATCTACGACACGGATGCGATCGATTCTGAGGCTGGCAAGGTCCTGGCCGCCTTCGGCGAAAAGACTGCGGCGCTGCCGCAAACGGTTCAGCGTCGCGTCATTGCTGCAAACTACCGCCGCGGAACGCCTGAAAACGCCAAGGCTCTTCTCGCCCTCGCCGCGAACGATAGACTCAAGCCTGTCAATCGCAGGACGGCACTGATTGGCCTGAAGCAGTGGACCAGCCCCGTCCAGACGGATCCCGTTCACGGAACATTCCGCCCGATTTCAGAAGGCAATGATCGCAGCAGCGAAACCCTCGCTGCCGCAATCAACGACGACCTCAAGAAATTCCTGACCGAGCCACATTCGTCCTCCCTGATTACTTTGGGACTCGAGCTTGCCACGTCGATCGGCGTCCCTCTCGATCCGGAAACTCTGCTCTCCCAGATCGACAACAAAAAGCTCAGCGGCGAGCTCCGTGTCGCAGTTCTCGACAGCCTCGTCCAGGCCAAGCCCGGCGGATTAAACGAAGTCGTTTCCCGACTACTCAGCGACAAAGAGGTCCCTGTTCGCGCCGCAGCCATGAGCCAGGCCTTCGCGCTTGGGCTCGATAGAATTTCAGAGAAAGCGAAAACAGCAATTGCGAAAGATGAGTTCGATGTCGCTCGTGCCGCACTGGCAGGAATCGCAAAAGCCGAGCCCGAAGCCGTCGTCGCGCTTTGGAACGAAAGACAGAAGAAGCTTCGCAACGGGCTCTGGCTCGATGCCTTTCTCCATCTCCGGGCAGCAGGACACGAAGCGGCAACGAGCTACGCTTCCGCTGATCCAAACAACGTCTACAAGCTCAGCATTCACGGAGGTGATTCGGCGAAAGGCGAGATCGTTTTCCAGAACCAGGGAGCCTGCCTCCAATGCCACAAGGTCAAAGGAAACGGCGGCGTCCAGGGTCCTGACCTCAGCGGAGTAGGCGTTCGCCTGTCCCGCAGCAAAATCCTTGAAGCCGTCGTCGCGCCCGGAGCCGAAATCACACCCGGCTACGGCATGACGACTCTTGTCATGAAAAGTGGTGAATCCGTCGTCGGCCGACTTTCCAACGAAGCCGATGATCATGTCATCGTCGTCGGACTCAACAACAAGCCACAGCGAGTAGAGCGCAAAGACATCGAGTCGATCGCTCCCCCGGTCTCGGCCATGCCTCCCGTGGCAATGGCGCTCCCCCCACAGGATCTCCGAAACCTCGTCGCCTATCTCGCGGCGCAAAAGAAAAAGGGCCGAAAAGGCGGATCATCACATGGCGAAGAAAGCCATGGGGATGATGAAAAGATTGCGAAGTGATTGCTGCAAGGAGAGACTGCGTCCCGCTGCCTGCAGAGGCTCTCCGCAGACTCGACGCAAACAGGGCATTGCCTTACCGCTCCGCATTTGCCAGCGTTCCCCCATGCGCGCAACTTTTGTCCTCCTTTTCTCTCTACTCATATTCTCCTTTTCTCAGTCCAACGAGCGCCCGCACATCGTCCTCGTCATGGCGGACGATCATGGCTACGGCGACACTGGCTTCACCGGTCATGCGTTTGTAAAAACTCCGAACCTCGATGCGATGGCGAAAGAGGGTGTGGTCTTCAATCGCTTCTACGCAGCCGCCCCGGTTTGCTCCCCCTCCCGCGCCAGCGTCATGAGCGGACGCCACCCTTTTCGTGGAAACGTTCCCAATCACGGCCACTATCTCCGCCCTGACGAAGTCACCATCGCAGAAGCCCTGAAGTCCGCCGGCTACGTTACCGGACATTTTGGAAAATGGCACATCGGCTCGGTCCAGCCCGGCAGCCCGACTTCACCAGGAGGTCAGGGCTTCGACGAGTGGCTCTCCGGGCTCAATTTTTTCGACAACGATCCTTTCCTGAGCCGCAACGGAACCTACGAACATCTCGAAGGCCCCGGCAGCGTTGTCAGCATGGATGCCACGATTGACTTCCTGACAAAGCATAAAGACGGGGACAAGCCGATGCTTACCGTGACGTGGTTCCCCTCTCCCCATGGTCCCTTCGGAGAAATCCCTCAAAACATGAAAGGCGCCGCCACGCTCTACGATGACAAGGATAAGAAAAACGCCGGATATTTTCGCGAAATCACTTTGCTCGACCAGGAGATCGGCAAACTTCGCAAAAGCCTGCGTGAACTCGGGATCGCAGAGAACACCCTCTTTCTCTATCACAGCGACAACGGTGGTCTAGTCGACAAATCTGCAGGCGGCCGAATGAAGAAAGGCTCTATCTACGAAGGAGGACTTCGCGTTCCTGCCGTCATGGAATGGCCCGCCCGCTTGAAGGCAGGCGAGGTCGACACTCCGGTCAATTCATCCGACATCTACCCGACACTGCTGGAAATTGCCGGCGCTAAGGTCGAAAACCAGCCCAAACTCGATGGCGTTTCCATCCTCGATATTCTTGAAGGAAAATCAACCGCCCACCCCCCGATGGGATTCTGGCACAACTACACGGGAGGCCAGGGAACCTGGAGCGATCGCATCATCGCTGGACTGAAGGAGGCCCAGGATGCCGGAACTCCGAACCCCTACCCTAACCGAATCTTGAAGAACACCGCTGAATTTCCCGAGCGGGACAAATCCGATTTGCGAGGCCATTCTGCATGGACCGACTGGCCCTGGAAATTGCACCGCATCCAGCCACAGACTGGCGCGAAAGTGACCTGGGAATTGTATCAATTGGAAGACGACCCGCAGGAAGTAACCAATCTCGTCGAACAGCATCCCGAGAGAGTGGAGAAAATGCGCACCGCCCTGGAGGAGTGGCAGAAATCTGTGCTCGGGAGCTGGTCTGGAGAAGACTACGTGAAGAAGTGAACCCTCTTACCTCAATGACCTAATCCTGTCAGGTCCTGGACCCAACAGGGCTGAATCAGCGGCAGACAGAGTCCACTGCTACACACCCACCACCTCGCGCCAGGTCTTGGCCATAAGGGCGTGACCGGCGACACTCGGATGCACGCCATCGGCGGCCCAGTATTCCGGCTTCGTGCCTGCGGCGACGGCTTTGTCGAACATTTCCTGAAAAGGCACCCAGAGCGTCCCGGCTCCCTCGGCGACTTCTTTTGCGAATTTCCTGCGCGTTTCAAATTCGGGAAACCACGAATCGTTGACGGCTCCGCAGCGAAGCACAAAAGGCTCGCAGATCACCAGCCTAGTTTCGGGCAGTTCCTTTTTCGTCCGCTCTAACAAAGCAGCAAATCCATCGCGATACACTTCAGGCGTTCCGTCGTAGCTTCCGTTCAACTTGTGCCAGATATCATTTACCCCAATGAGAATACTGAGAACGTCTGGTTTCAGGTCGAGACAATCTTTGTTCCAACGAGCATCGAGATCGGGGACCTTATTCCCGGAGATTCCGCGATTGTGAACCTGCAGCCCCAACGCAGCATGATCTCGCAAAATGCCTCCGGCTGCATGGGCAGGATAGCCAACCCCGAGGGATCTCGGATCATTCGCTTTCTGTCGCTTTTTGTCACGGCCGGCATCAGTGATGGAGTCGCCTTGAAAGAGTATGGCACTCCCCTCAGCGAGTTTTACTTTTTCTGCGGCTGCCCCGCTTTTCGAAAATACAGCGGAGGCTCCAGCAGCAGCGGCACTGGCAGTGAGAAAGGATCGACGATTGGTCATGTCATCGTGATGCCACAGTCAGCGGAGTCAGGCAAGGCGCAATCCCGTCCGCTTGACGCGTCGCCGAGCGTCTGACAGGCTCGTTACATGGATCAAACAAGACGACGCTTTCTAAAAACAGCCACTGGAACTGCCTTCGCTAGTCCGTGGATCGGATGGACCTCAACTTCATCAGGTCAGGCACCGAGCAAAGATTTGCGATTTGCCAATTTCGGAGCAGGTGGACGCGCTTGGAGCGATCTGACGGCCATGGACAGCGTCGCCAACACCACTCTCGTCGCTGCAGCCGACGTCGATAAGGTCCGCTCTGCCAAATTTTACGAGACCTATCCGGACACCCCTTTCTACACCGATTGGAGGAAACTTCTCGACGAGAAAGCGGATGAAATTGACGCGGTCGTCATTGGCACCCCAGACCATATGCACGCGCCCATCGCGATGGCAGCAATGCAGCTCGGAAAACACGTCTACGCCGAAAAGCCCATGTCTCGCACGCTCCACGAGGCCCGCCGTCTCAGGGAGTTTGCCGTCGAGAATAATTTGATGACGCAAATGGGCAACCAGCTTGCTTCCGGTGCGGGCAACCGAACAGGAGTGCGCCTCCTTCAGGAAAGCGCCGTTGGAAAGGTGATCGAGGTCCACAGCATGAATCCAAAATCGTGGGGATCGATGAACCCACTTCCGGAGCCAACCGAAGAGCCGCCGGAAACGCTTTCCTGGGACGACTGGATCGGAGTTGGAAAAATGCGAAAATACATTCCTCGTGAATTTGCTCCGAGCAACTGGCGAAAGCGAATTGGATACGGCACGGGAACCCTCGGAGACATGGGCTGTCACATTTACCACCCCTGGTTCATGGGACTGAACAAGCCGGTGACTTTATCTGTGACATCGCACGGTCCCGCTCCCGTTGACGAGGACAGCTGGCCTCTTGATGCAAAAGTGCACCACCGAATGGCGGGCAATGATCTCACGAATGGTGACTTTGATTTCACTTGGTATGACGGCAAGCAACTTCCACCAGCGCACGTTGCTAGCGCTGTCGGGAGCATTGAAAATGTGCCAAAGAGCGGATCTGTTGTCATCGGAACCACGGGAGCACTCGTGATCCCCCATGGTGGCGGAGGCATTCCCAAAATCTATCGTGATGGTGCTTTGTCAGAAGAGGTTTTCGATAATGAGCCTAGCGAAGATCACCACGGAAATTTCGCTGCTTCGATTCGCGGAGAAATCAATGAAAAGCCACGGTGCAATTTCGATTACTCCGGCCCGATGACAGAAGCTGTTCTCCTCGGATGCGTAGCAATGCGAATCCCCGGCGAAACGCTTAAGTGGAACGATGCGAAAGGAAAATTCAAAGGCTCCGATGCAGCCAATGCCATGATTCACGACACCTACCGCAAGGGTCGGGAAGTGAAAGGAATCTAGCCGGGCTGCGTTACTGCCTCGCCATCCTCTTTTTCAAAATTGGCATGAGATATTTTGCTGTCTCGTCCGCAATCACGTTGTAGCCAGCGAGATTGGGGTGGCGGTCTCCAAACCATCCCGGCAGGTGACCAAAGAGACCATCGAGTTCGTTGTCCATTACCTCGACGCGATCTCCTTGCAGTCGAGGCTTCAACCACTCATGGTGAACTTTGGGAATCTTGGCTAGCGGGTAACGACGGTAGTTGAGCATGTTATGGCCCTTCTCCAACTCAGCCGCATAGCGCGGGTAAATATCGAATACCTCGAGCTTTTCTTCTTCCGCCACTTTCCGAATCAGCGAATTGATCCTCTGACTCGTCTCTTCGTTCGAAAACGGAATCACGGTCATGGGAATCAACAATGCATCCGGATGATCCTGTCGCAGCTTTTCCAGGAGCAGTTTGAAGTCTGCCGGAAAGTTCGTCTCAAAACCTTCGCGCTTCGCTTTGTCGTTGATCCCGTAGCGAATAAAAATGTAATCCAGCGGTTCCTTAGTGGCGACGTCACGGTCATACCGCCCGCTATCGAGCAATCGATGAATGTATTCGCCGCTGACCCCTTCGTTGTATACTTTGCACCGCGAAATCTCTGGATCGGCATGCAGCAGATGGCGAATCACCTGCTCCAGATGCGGCCCTTCAGGTTTGAGCCGACGCGGCACGCTGCCTTCGGTCGTGCTGTCCCCAAGAAGTAGAATGCGAATCCAGTCATCTTCCTTTGCTACGCTGAATGAGACAAATGTCAGGGCGAGTAAGATTATTGTCGAAAGGAATTTGCTGGCTTTCATGAGCGAAAGGTAACTCGGATCTATCGATTTTCCATTTGGCCCCCAGTGTTGTCGATGCCATGATCGCATCATGAAAATCGCAACATCTGCTATTGCCATCGTTGCAGCCCTCGGCTTTTCCTCATGCATGAATTCTGACAAGCGGGCTAATGCCGGGATTGCTGACGAATATGGAATGCTATCGATTCCGCAGCCGGAAGAGAAGAAGGAAAAGAAAAAGGGTAAAGACCGCTTCCGTCTCAAGAGCATCGGTGAAATGACCAATCCGATGATTCCCGAGTGGTAGGATCTCCGGCTCTCACAGCTTTCTCTGCGGGTTGTCTGCCCAGAGACTCGCGATAGCCAATGCACCCGGCAAAATCGCACTCATCAGAAGGATAGGAACGTATCCGCCCATCCACTGTTTCGAAATTCCGAACAGAAGAGGCCCGATCCCACTCGCAATCACGACTAGGCTCATGTTCACGCCCGAAATGGCTCCGAGCCTCTCGCGGCCAAAAAAACGTGGCCAGACCAATCCTGACAAGGCCATGAACCCGCCTCCGCAAAACCCATTTCCAATCACGTAGGCCCATTCTCCTTGAGATGTGTTGAGCTTCATCAATCCGATTGCGCCGGCTACGGCACCCAGATTCATTGCTGTCAGAAGCCACTTTAGACGTGTGCTGGTATTGATCGCTCCAAAAAACAGGCTCACCACAACGCTGATCGCCGCCATCGGAATGAACAGAGCGATGATGTCGCTTTTTTGGAAACCAAACTCCTCGCCGATCGACACAATGTGAAAGGTAAATGCGGTCGAGAAAAAGGAAAAGAAGCCGAAGGACAATGCAAAAGCCCAGAAGGTAAATGTTCGGATCGCTTCCTCGCGCGTGAACTGGTGATGGATGCGCATGTCAGGGTTTACCTCTCCCTTTTTTGCACTCAAATCCGCTCCATCCATCACCATGCCGCACTGCTCGGGTGTGTCGCGAAACACAAACCAAGCCAACGGAGCCATGATGCAGACCGACATCCCGGCAAGAACGAGCCAGGCGCCATCGTGATCGAATCGGGTAATCAGAGAGTCGAGAAAAGTTGGAGCGGCAGAGAAGGCAAAGGACACGAAAAGACCGCTGAAAGACATCGCGATTCCGCGTCGGTAGTCGAACCATTCACCCATCAGGTTTCGACAGGTCATGGTCAGTGCACCTTGCGCCGCCATTCTAATCAGGTAGAAACCAATACCGATCAGCAGAAATGCCACGACCGAAGCGATGGTTTCAGGTATTGCCGAAGAAACGAGCCGGAACAATTTTCCAATCAGGCTCAGATAGACCAGCACCGCAGCGGTCAGGAGAACCGAAACGACGGCCAGCTTTCGTCCACCCCACTCATCGTAGAGACCTCCCAACCTTGGCAGTGTCACGCCACTCACGACCGTCCCTACGCAATAGGCGGCACTCAGCCCGACTCGCGAAAGCCCAAGTTCTTCCATCAGTATCTCGGTAAAGACGCTGAAGCCCATCGTCTGCCCGGGGATGCTGAAGAGCATTCCAATCGTGCCGACAACAACGATCCACCACCCGTAGAAAAACGGGCGGGATACTGGACGGAAGGGTTTTTCAGGGTGCCAGAACGACATAAAAGCGAGCGAAGATAGACTGGAGTGCAGACACCCCCTGAAAACAAGCTCGGTATTGACGGGTTTGCGATTTCCGACAAGGCTTCTGTCCTGAAATGAATCGACTTCTTTACCTGCTTCTCACTCTCCTTTTTTTACTTTTTGGAACTGCTTGGGCAAAACCCAATCTTCTCATCGTTCTGGCTGACGACATGGGCTACGGCGACCTCGGCCTTACCGGAAGCAAAACCCTGAAAACTCCCCACCTCGATTCGCTGGCTGCTTCGGGCGTGTTCTGTTCACAGGCCTACGTCGCAAGCTCTGTCTGTTCCCCTTCCCGCGCAGGACTCATTACGGGACGCGATCCACGACGATTTGGCTATGAGGGGAATCTCAACAAAGGACACGCGAACTATCCGACCCGCCCGGAATTACTGGGGCTTCCTCCGGGCGAGCATACCCTGGGCGATCACCTTCAGGCAGCCGGCTACGCGACCGGGCTAGTCGGAAAGTGGCACCTCGGGATTGGCGACGGCTTTCATCCCAACGACCGCGGGTTCGATCACTTCTGCGGCATGCTGACAGGGAGCCACGGCTATTTTCCTACCGAAGGCCGAAGCTCTATCGAGAGGAACGGGAAACCTGTAACGGAGTATTCCAACCCTTACCTCACCGATTTTTTCACCGACGAGATTCTGCGCTGGGTAGAGTCTCAGTCGAAAGCAGATAAGCCCTGGCTTCTCTTTGCTTCCTACAACGCCCCTCACACCCCCATGCACGCGACGGAAGAAGACCTCGCTTTGTTTGCTCACATCAAAAACGAAAAACGCCGCGCCTATGCCGCGATGATGTTTGCGCTCGATCGAAGCATGGGACGGATCCGAAGTTGGCTCGAGGAAAATGGCGAATGGGAAAACACCATCGTCGTTTTCTTTTCCGACAACGGCGGTGCAACTTCCAACTTCAGTTGGAACGGCCCTCTTTCCGGCGCAAAGGGAACCCTGATGGAAGGCGGCGTCCGTATTCCGATGATCTGGACCTGGCCGGGAACGATTCCGGAAGGCAGTGTATACGAGGAGCCCGTTTCTGCTCTCGACATTCTTCCGACCTTTCTTGCCGCAGCAGGTGCGGAACCCCTTGCTTTGTCTGACCCTCTCGGACACGAGGATAAGCGAAATCGGAAAAGAGCCGTCGAGAAATTTGGCGCCTACGACGGAATCGACCTCATTCCCTTCCTCTCCGGAAAAGCCGAAGCACCAGACCGAAAGTTGTTCTGGAGACTACAGGGGCAGGCCGCCATCCTCTTTGGTGAAGACAAGCTGATTCGGTTGTCTCATCGCCCCGCCCAGATGTTCCAGCCGCATTCCGATCCCGGAGAGCAAACAGATCTGGCGCCCGTGAGTGGAACTCGATTCGAGGAATTGTTTCGCGAGCTGGCGGACTGGGAAGCAACTCTGCCCACGGTTCCGCTGTGGGGCTCGTCTCCGTTTTGGAACAGCGAAAGCGCCAAGCATTTCGACACCCTGCCGCCACGCGAAGAGCCTGAATAGGCGGGCCACGACCGAACGTTCAACATTGAACTTTCAACTTCCAACGTTCAAGGTTCCGGCATGCGCCGCATATTATTCTTTCTTGCAATCATCCTTATCGGATCGCCTCTACAGGCGGCCGAAAAGCCGAACATCATTCTTGTCTTTATCGATGACATGGGATGGGGCGATTTTTCCTGCTTCGGAAACCCCGATGCCAAAACGCCAAATATCGACCGACTCGCTTCGGAGGGAATCGCGTTCGATCAATTCTACGTAAATTCACCTATCTGCTCGCCCTCACGAGTCGCGATCTCGACAGGCCAATACCCCCAGCGTTGGAAGATCACATCCTATCTCAGCAACCGGAAACACAATGCGGAACGCGGAGTAAATGACTGGCTTGATCTGAAGGCCCCCATGCTGGCACGCACGCTTCAAGATGCTGGATACGCGACTGGTCATTTCGGAAAATGGCATATGGGGGGACAGCGGGATGTTTCCGAAGCGCCGATTATCACGGAATACGGATTCGATGAATCGATCACCAATTTCGAAGGCCTCGGCGCTCGTGTTTTACCCCTCAAATACTCACCTGGACAGAAAAAAGGCGTCCCGCACAATCTCGGTTCAGACAACCTCGGTCACGGCCCGGTGATCTGGCACGACCGAGCTTACGTCACCGAGAAATTCGTCGAGTCAGCAGTCACCTTTGCCCGTTTCGCCGCCTCAGAAGATCGCCCCTTTTACCTCAACCTCTGGCCGGACGATGTGCACACGCCGATGCATCCTCCACTCGATCAATGGGGCGACGGCAGCGAGCGCCATCTCTATTGTCGCGTTCTCGAAGAGATGGACCGCCAACTCGCGCCACTCTTCGACCTTGTCCACAACAACCCGAAGCTCAAGGAAAACACTATAATTCTCGTCTGTTCTGACAATGGCCCCGAGGTGGGCTTCGGCTCCGCCGGACATCTCCGAGGTCACAAAGCCACTCTTTTCGAAGGCGGCGTTCGGTCATCCCTCGTCGCCTGGGCGCCCGGATTGATGCCGGAATCTGCAATGGGGACGAGAAACGAAGAGTCCATCCTTTCTGCGATCGATCTAATTCCATCTCTCCTCAAAATCACTGATGTAAAAAGCAAGGACTCCATCACCTACGATGGCGAAGATCTATCCGAAACTCTGCTGGGCCAGTCGAAGAGTTCACGTTCCCAACCTCTTTTCTTTCGCCGCCCGCCAGATCGAGCCCACTTCCGGCACTACACGAATTTGCCGGATCTCGCCGTTCGATTCGGCCCCTGGAAGCTGTATTGTGATTATGATGGACAAAATCCCGCTCTCTACAATCTGGACAACGATGGCTCGGAAAAGCAGAACGTCGCCGCTGAAAACGCAGGCACCGTTCGTCAGCTGACAGCCTCCGTTGTGGAATGGAATGCGAAAATGCCCGCGGACAACGGTCCCAATCTCGAAGCGTTGCCGAAATCGAAAGGAAAAGGAAAGGGCAAAAAAGGGAAGCAGTGATGCTCGGTGCAACTTGACGAACGTTTTCTTTTCGGTACAAATCTCGCATGCACCGCTCTATTGCAGCTTATCAGAATCTAGTGAGAGGCAACGAACGATTTACCGCTGGCGATCCTGTATCAAACTCGCTTGCGACAAAGGAACGCCGAGATGAGTTAGTTGCAGGACAAAATCCCTCCGCCATCATTCTTGGCTGTTCCGATTCCCGCGTGCCCGCTGAAGTTATTTTCGATCAGGGACTGGGAGAACTTTTTGTCATCCGGGTGGCAGGCAATGTCGCGGCGCAAGAAGGAATCGGTAGCATCGAATACGCAGTGGAAAATTGCGGCACCCGACTCGTAGTAGTCCTCGGCCACTCCTGTTGTGGCGCAGTGCAAGCTACCGTAAATGGGCTGCGCGAAGGAGAAATGCCTTCTTCCCCCAATCTGAAATCAATCGTTGAGAAAATTGCTCCTGCCGTGAGTCCACTTCTGGAGTCCGGCGATTCGGCCGATCTCGAATCTCTGGTCGATCAAGCGGTGAAAGCGAACGTCAAAAACACGGTGAACGATCTGCTTTCGGATTCTCCTGTCCTTCAGCACTGGATGAAGGAAGACAATCTCGTTGTCGTCGGAGCCAACTACTCGCTTGAGTCCGGGCAGGTGGAATTTTTCGACGTCCCTCCCGGAGCTGAGACATAGCCAGCAAAAAGCTACTGGGAGGCAAACTTCGTCAGCAACGCTTTTTCCCGAGCAACATTCATAACGCGCACGAAAAGTATTCCCGCCAACGCGAGAAACAGTGCATTCAAGCCGGTCGCTATGGCAATCGAGTGCCAATCCACCAATCCCGTCTTCAGCGTTTCCCGCATGCCTTCAAATACGTACGAACATGGTAGCATCTTGGAGATCCACGCCATTTTCTCCAAAGTATCAACCGGATAGAAGACTGCGGAGAACGGTTGAATGAAGAATGGCACGGCCCAGGCTAACGTTTCCGCTGCAGGCCCCCATCTTACAATCAAGGCTGTGGAAATCATTCCCAGTGCCCAACCGAAAACGAGTAGATTAAATACCGAGGGGAGCAAGGCCCAATTCAGCTCAAGGATATTGAAGGAATAGAGCAAAGCAGAGAGCACTCCCAACAAAGTCGACGTCACCGCAGCTCGCAAAAACCCCACCACGTAGGTCGCCGCGAGGTAGTCTGCGTTTGTCACCGGAGCGGCGAATATATTCAGCAAATTCCGTGACCAGACATCTTCGAGAAAGAAAATCGCGACGCCCTGTTGCGCTCGAAACAGGATATCCCAAAGGATTACTGCACCGATAAGATAGGTAATTTCGTAAGGAAATTCGGCTCCGGTGTGTTTTTTCAGGAACTCGGTGAGATAGCCCCATACCAACAAATGCACAAGGGGCCAGAAAAGAAGTTCAACGAGGCGAATCGGCGTCCTCGTGTAGAGATAGAGATAGCGCAAAACGAGCGCCTGAACCGTGGCGACATTCATTCTTCACTCTCCTTCCCCGATTTTGCTGACTCAACCTGTCCGCCGCGAGCGACTCGGATGAAGACCTCCTCGAGCGAATCTTCCTGGAAGTGCTGCAGCGTCTCCTTTGGCGTTCCCACAAAAAGGATCTTGCCTTTGTGCATGAAGACTACCCGGTCACAAACCTCCTCAACGTCGCGCATATTGTGCGACGTATAAAGAATCGTTGATCCCTCCTCATCGCGGCTGCGACGAACGACCTTCCTGACCTTATCCGCAATATCGGGATCGAGACTCGCAGTTGGCTCATCCAGCAAAAGCAAATCCGGTTTATTAAGGAGGGCTTTGCAAAGATTGAGACGCGTTGACTCACCCGCAGAAAGCTCACCGCTGACACGATTTTTGAGATGCGATATTTCCAGCATCTCTAAAACCTGATCAATCCGCTCCGACAAATCAGGAACTCGATATAGCTTCCCAAAAACATTCAAATTCTGCCAGACACGAAGATTCCCGGGCAACTGGGTGTAGGTGCTGCAAAAGTTCATCTGGCGAAGCAGCTCCACTCGTGATTTGCGCAAATCCTGACCAAATACTTCGACCCGTCCCGCTGTTGGGGTGATGATGCCGAGGACCATATTGATCGCAGTCGTTTTGCCTGCCCCATTCGCACCCAGTAGCCCAAGGATCTCTCCTTCCTTGATCGAAAAAGACACTTCATCAACCGACTTCACTTTTCCGAAAGTCTTCGTCAAATCAGTTACCTGGAGCACGGGTTCCGCCATGGATTCACTTGCGCAATGCAAGCGAAAGTCTGTTCGCGAATCATATCTCGCGCAACCGAAGAGACCCCCGAATGATGCCGAAATTCGATCCTCGTTGATACGTGACTCTCCACACCACGCGAGAAGGTGATGCTGATTACTCACGTTAACACTGCCGCAAGAGGGCGAATTTCCGCATTGACCCATTGGGAAATAAATTCACCATCAAACTTGGACAGAGAAACCGCATGAGTCTTCGTGAAACTGGGAATCTGCCTGTGCCACTGCCAAATCACCATGAAATACGCCACCCTGATACTTCTACTCCTGCTAACCTTGCCGTCTCTTTCCCAGAGCGAGGGAAAATACAACGTCCTCTTTATCATCTCGGACGACCTCACCTACACGGCTCTCTCCTGCTACGGAAACGAAGTTTGCCAGACTCCGAATATCGATCGGCTCGCGGATCGAGGCGTTCGCTTCACCCGCGCCTACTGTCAGGGTACGTATTGCGGACCGTCTCGAGCATCGTTCATGTCGGGATACTACCCTCATGCAACCGGATCACTTGGATATGCCAATCCCCGCCCAAAAATTGGCGATCGGGCAACCTGGTCACAGCATTTCAAAGACAATGGCTACTACGCTGCGCGCGTCAGCAAAATTTATCACATGGGAGTTCCCGGCGGAGTCGAATACGGCGGCGATGGAAGGAACCACGATCACTATAACGGCGCGGACGATGAAGCGAGTTGGACCGAGCGATACAACAGTCCCGGCCCCGAGTGGAAAGCAAAAGGCGATGGTGAAACGCTTGAAGGAAATCCGGACGGCAAAAAACCCGTCGTCGGTGGAAACACTTTCGTCGTGGTCGAGGCAGACGGAGACGACCTCGTTCACTCGGATGGCAAGACGGCACAGAAAGCAGCCGCACTTTTGAAGAAGCACAAAGACGAGCGTTTCTGGCTCGGTGTGGGATTCGTCCGCCCCCACGTGCCCTTTGTCGCTCCGCGCAAATACTACCCGCCCTTCAAGCCCTACGACAAGATGGTGCTTCCTCCGAAAATACCGGGCGACTGGGATGACATTCCCAAACCCGGCATCAACTACAAAACGAGCGAAAACATGAAGATGGACATCCGCCGCCAGAAAAAGGCTATGGGCGGTTACTATGCCTCGGTCGCCTACATGGACGCGCAAGTAGGCGTGGTCATCGATGCTCTGGAGGAAAACGGACTCGCCGACGACACCATCGTGATTTTCACAAGCGACCACGGCTATCATCTCGGAGAACACGACTTCTGGGCGAAAGTCAGCCTACGCGACGAATCATCCGGCGTGCCTCTCATCATCTGTGTTCCTGGCAAGAAACCTGCCGTCTGCAACTCTCTTGTCGAGCTGCTCGACCTCTACCCCACCACCGCAGCTCTTTGTGGATTGCCCGCTCAGGACCGTCTCCAGGGCAAGGACATCTCCAGCCTGCTCGACGACCCCGACCAGGAAGTTCGCGATGCTGCCTTCAGCGTCGCCCCCATGCGCAAAGGATTTCTGCTTCGCACTCAAGAGCACACTTACATCCAATACGGAGAGGACGCCAAAGGAGGCATTGAGCTTTTCGATTTGAAGAAAGACCCTAACGGTTACAACAACCTGGTCAACGATCCCGCGCATGCAGAAACCGTGACGTCGTTTCGGAAACAAATGGATCAGAAACTGATCGATCTGCGGTCCAACGATCTTTGATAAAAGCTACCAACCACAAAACGGCGATCTTGAAGAGGTAGTGCGAGGAGTCCCCGCCGAGCCGCCAGGTTCCATATTCCAGCTCATATCACCGCTCGATCGAGCAAGTTTTTCGTAATCTGTTGAACGCGCTCGTCGGGACCATGAGGCCGTGACCAATGCGACCACGGCAGCATATGCCCGGGAGGAGAACTAAGCCCCTGGCACCAGAAAATTGTCGAAGCGTTGAAAACGAAATTATCTTTCGGCCCCGGGTAAATCGTCGCAGTCCATTGCTGAGGATTCACACCACCCTGAAGAGCTGTACCCGCGGCAACGACTTCGAGACCGTCGATATCTTCCGGCGGATCTCCATGGTATTCCCAGCCTATCAATCCGGGAACC
>Ga0181577_10000437_pt1 | contig 33777 bp, 21 predicted proteins | sample 101ome_21_FD_132468 | JGI IMG/M metagenome (GOLD analysis project Ga0181577, IMG submission 132468) | Coastal salt marsh microbial communities from the Groves Creek Marsh, Skidaway Island, Georgia - 101413BT metaG (megahit assembly) | ecosystem: Environmental > Aquatic > Marine > Intertidal...
ATGACCCATCCCAGGCGACTTCCATTAAGTAAGTCAGCGGCCCAAAGATTTTCGCAAGTTCCTATTGCAATTAGAGAAGCAATTTGAACGGCATACAATCTCATACGCAGTGTTCCGTTCCATAGTACTGCCCACATCTGGAAACTCCCGGCAGCAATACCAATAGATATTAGTAGGGCTGATGGATTTTCAAAATCTACCCACAATGCTGCTGGTAGTGCGATGATGTGACAGAACGCTATAAGAACCTCGTTGGGTTCACTATCGCTATACCAAAATAATTCCTTGAGTTTTGCTAATCCCTTTTTGCCCATTACCAATTGTAATTACAAGCCCAATAACGAGCGGTTAGTTTATTTTTTGCAGTGGAACAATTATGACGGGCCTTGAAGTTTGCTCTTCGTTTGCTGTCTTTGTGTTGTAGGTAGTCAGAATATCCACGCGCACCAAACTCCACAATGCGAACTTTGTCACCTTGTTTAGCAAGTACCCTATATTTCTTTTTACTACCTTTTGGCGCGCGTTTAGGTTTATTATATCCCGGAAACAATTCACCGCGATATTTTAACTTGCCGCTTGGTAGACGCTCTACATTTGCCATACAACCACCAACTATGAAACTTTTTACAGATTCAGATTTTAATGTATTAACCTTTCCTATCCATAATGTCAAGGGCGACCTCGTTAAAAAAGTGCCGAGGCTGTCGCTTATTGAGTCTTTTGTAAACTTCAAAGACCCGGATAAGGAAAAGGTAATCAAGTATATCTGTTACCTCTACGACCCCAACTCTCCTCTTAAAGAGTTTTTTCCAGACATGCAAAGAAGGAAAGAACAGTCTGCCATTCTCGCTGGATTTTCCATGGAGAACGAACAGTCCAAAAATAAAGCGGCGGAATTGATGGGGCTAAAAAACAAAGGGGTAATAGTGCTAATAGATGACTTTCTACGCTTTGTAAATAACCGCATTTGGTCTATGATAGTATCAAATGAGGAAACATTTTATGAGTACCAGCGCAAGTTGTTACGCAATGTAGAGGCAGACCGTGATAAGGATTTGCTGCAAGCACTACAAATCAAAGGGAAGATTATGGAAGACCTTGACAACATCAACGCAAGACTTGAGAAGTACTACTTAAAGATGTACGCCGGTGACGAGGACTTGGTAAAAACAATCACAGCCAGGGGGTCAATCAGCCCCGAAACATTAGCCAATGTATAAGAAGTTAAAGGGATATAAAAAAGAAACCATACAAGGGTTAGACTGCTGGATACCTCCGGTCGGCTATGTGTTCAATCACTTCTTAAATGAAATGGAAGAGGTTGAGATTATACAGCGTTCGGCGCGAAAGAAGGACCAGTACTGGGAGGCTATCGAATTACCTATAGACTGGGAAAAGAAACGCCGCGCAGAGATGCAGCGTCAACAAGACGACCCAGACTATTTTAATCCAGAACTTGAAACCATCCGCCGCCGGGAGTGGGGTCGTAGGATGAATGGTGTTTGGTTCATGAATAACGGCGAGCCTACATATATAACTGGTTTGCACTATTACTTCTTGAACTACTACCAAATAGATATTGGTTTACCAAACTACCGCGAGCCGGACCGCAAGGAGTTCTACTTCTTGCAGTATTGCATGGAAGACCCCAACTGCTACGGCATGCTTAATGTGACGCGCCGCCGTGCTGGTAAGACATTTAAGGCTGGTGCATTCTTGCTTGAGGGAATTAGTCGTATGCGCCGGTCTAATGGCGGTATTCAGAGCAAGACGAATGCCGATGCAAAGAAGGTGTTCCGTGAGGCCGTGGTAAGTCCGTTTAGGAAACTACCAGATTTTTTCCGCCCGGTGTTTGATACAGCAAAAGGTGTGAATCCTACCAGCGAATTAAGATTCTTCAAGACTGTGAAGAAGGGTCGCCAGGCGATGGATGAGTTTAGTAGCCAGGAACTTGAATCAACAATTGATTTTAAATCATCAGATGTATACGCCTACGATGGATATAAACTGAAGCGTTTTGTCCAGGACGAGGTCTTTAAGACCGTTGAGGTAGATATTATGGAGCGTTGGGATGCACACAAGTTCTGTCTGGATGTGGACGGTAAGATTATTGGAAAGGCACTACTCACCTCAACAGTAGAAGAAATTGAGGGTCAGATGGATGTTTATAGGATGCTGTGGGAATACAGTGACCAAAATAAAAAGAATCAGAATGGAAGAACCAAAAGTGGACTCTACAGATATTTCACTCCAGCACAAGAGTCTTTGGAGTACAACGAATACGGGAAGTGTAATGTGGAGTCAGCCACAATGTACTTACTCAATGAACGGGAAGCCTTACGAAGTGACCAGCGTCAACTATCAAGTTTCATAAGAAAATTTCCAATGACACCGGAAGAGGCATTTAGAATTGATGCTGACCGATGTCTGTATGATGCTATTAAACTTAACGATAGGCTGGACTATGTATCTTGGCAAGATAACCTGGTCACCACCGGAAACTTTGAATGGGAGGGTGGTGAGCGTGATGGCAAGGTAAAGTTCGTTCCCAGGGCAAACGGCAAGTTTAGCGTGAGTTATGTGTTTGATAATGAGGAAGATAGCAACAAGGTAGAAACCAAGGCAAGCAAAAAGTTTCCTCTGAACATGCTAAAGTTCATTGCTGGATGTGACCCGTTTGACCATAACATTACGGTGGACTACCGCCGGTCTGATGGCGCGGCATATGTATTTGCTAAATACGATGCGACATCCCCAAACCAAAACAACGCCTTTATTTGTCAATACATCCACCGCCCACCAACGGCAAAAATATTTTATGAAGACATGCTCAAGATGTGTGTGTACTATGGTTGTCAAATGTTATTTGAGGACAATAAGATTGGTATACAGCATTATTTTGAGGAGCGAGGATACGGTCAATTCTTAATGTATCTGCCTGGCGCAAGTAAACCAGGCATCTCTGGTAGTCAAAAAACACACCAGCAAATTGCAGAAGTTACAGAAGATTACATTGTCAATCATATTGATAGGGTTATTTTTAAGGAGTTGCTGGAGGATTGGCTTAATTTTGACATTAACAACACGACCAAGTTTGATGCGGCCATGGCGGCCGGGTACACTTTGATTGCCGATAGGGGGCTATTGAAGGATGCTGTTATACGGAAATCAAAACTTATAGATGTTGGGTCTATGTTTAGGAAACACAAGATAGGATGAGTTATAAAAGTCACGGTCCAAATAACTATCCATCTCACCTTGTATCTAATGATGAGAAGGGTAGAGATTGGATTCTACAATACTGTAAAGCCGCATGGCACGAGTATAATGGTATTAACGCACAGAGTTTTTACCAAGCACGATGGAAGCACCACCGAACAAAAGAATATGCAATGGGCAATCAGCCCATCAACAAATATAAGCCAGTACTTGGCGTTACCAGTGATGACAATGAAAGTTGGCTAAACATTGACTGGTCGGTACTCCCTATCATTCCCAAGTTCCGCCGCATTGCGCTGAATAAACTTGCGAAGTCCGACTATAATATTGTAGCCACTCCTATTGACGCTTTGGCCCGTGACGACAAAGACAATTACTTTAACACGCTAAAGGAACGCTTGTATCTGCGAACCGGTCTTGCAAAAGAAGACCCGGATTTGCCTAATTTGTTTGGTTTGGGTAAGCGTCCAGATGAGCCTCAAGATTTAGAGGAACTTGAAATGCAAGCGCGCTACACCTATAAGCACCAGGCATCTATTGAAATGGAGCAAGCCATTGACTTGGTGTTGTACCAAAACGATTGGGACGAGGTACGCCGTAGGATATTAGAAGACTTATTTGACGATGGTGTTGGAATCATTAAAGAGTACATTGACAGTAATAACGCCGTTCGTGTACGCCGAGTCAACCCGGCACAAGTGATTATCAGTACATGTGAGAAAAATGACTTTGCTGATAAGCAGCATGTTGGTGAGATTCTTGAGTTGACAGTTTCTGACATCAAAGCAATGGCTGGTAATCAGTTGGCTGAAACGGTATATGAGGAAATAGGAAGCAAATCGCGCGGACTATCTGGTCAAGGTACATCTGCCATGCCTATCAACACTCCATACAGCCGTGCTTACGATGACAACAAAATCCAGGTGATGGACATTGAGTTTTACTCTACCAACACCATGAAGCATGAAAGCCGCACAGACCGCCGTGGAAATGTTGTGTACAAAAAGGTTGGTGACGACTACAAGGAGCGTGGTAAAAACAGTTATGATAAGACCGAGTATAAGGTTGTGTACTGTGCGAAGTGGATTGTAGGTACTAACCATATGTTTGATTATGGCTTGGCTACAGACATGAAGCGAGAGATGGGTCGACTGATGGAAACAGAGATGTCGTACCACTTGTATTCTCCAGACTTCCACAACATGCGCTGTCTTGGTATTATGGAGCAATTGATTCCTATCGCCGATAACATTCAGATTGCATACTACCGACTACAGCAAGCCATTGCAGAGGCTCGTCCAAAGGGTATCATGATTGAAATGGGTGCTTTAGAGGATATCCCGTTGGGGGCTAACGGAAATCAATTAACACCAATGGAGGTTATTGATTTGTTTAACAAAAAAGGTGTGTTAGTCTACCGCAAGGTTGATATCCAAGGTCGTCCGACCAACTATCGTCCAATTGAGGAACTACAGAACGGTATCGGTTCGGATGTGTCTTCATACTTTTCTATCATACAGCAAAACATCCAGATGATTCGTGACATCACGGGTCTTAATGAATTTACTGATGGTAGCACCCCGGATGCTCGTGCGCTTACGACAACGGCAAAACTTGCAGCGGAAAGCACAAACAACTCCCTTGGTAACATTCATGATGCAGAGCGTAACCTTCTTGAGAAGTTATGTCGCTCTATTGTCCTTCGTGTTCAAGATGTTATACAAAAAGGAGGTAAGATTGAGGGCTATCTAAAAGCACTTGGCTCTGGAACTATGGAGTTCTTTAGTACCAGCGGTGACTTGTCAAATTACGAGTTTGGCATGCGATTGGAAGATAAGCCGGATGACGAGTCCCGTGCGCGACTATTAGCGTTTATGCAAGCAAATCTCCAGCAAGGGTTGATAGAGATGGAAGATGCTATCTTGATTGAGAATACAGACAACCTAAAAGTTGCCCAGCAAATCTTGGCATATAAGATACGCCGCCGTAAGGAGGAGTTAGAAATCAAGGCTATGCGCCAGCAACAAATGAACGCCCAGGTTCAGCAGCAGTCTGCTATGGCGGCAGAACAAGCCAAGCAAAAAACTGTTGAATTAGAAGCACAAGCCAAGGCTCAACTGGAGCAAGTTAAAGGTGAGGTAAGTAGTAAGTTAGCACAACAGAAGTTTGAGTACGACATGAAGTTGAAAGAACTTGAGTTGTCCGCAAAATACTCTGCTATGGGCGCACAACAAGGTGTTCAAATGAGTAGAGAGGATATGCAACAACAGCAGATGGCCGCCGCACAAGAAGGTGCTGCACCGCCGCAAGGCCAACAACCTACCCCTCAAAATGTACAAGATGCCAATATGGTACAATAATTTAGCCAACACAACAACCACGAACAATTATGGAAGAAATGAATTTATCTGACATCACAGTAGGGGGCGAACCCCTGGCTGAAATCAGTCCCAGTACAGAGGACCAAGCCCCCACTGTGAATGAAGAACAACCGCAAGATTCTGCTCAAGAAACTACAGAAGAGTCTTTCAACGATGATGCAGACATTGCTGATTCTGAAGTCGCTCATGAAGTCAACGGTTCAGACGAAGGGGAGTCATGGGATGCAAATGCCCACCATGGCTTTTCGCAAGAGGAGATGCAGTCGGCATCAGATTTTATTGGTCAATACACTCAAAACATTTATAGTAGTGCTGACGAATTAATTGATGCACACGACCTCTTGTATGACCAGGTGCAAGAACTTAAAGCACAACTTGCTCAAAACCAAACAACCAACAGCCAGCCTACTGAAGAATACGATGATTTCTTACAAGGATTCATTGATTATTATAAGGCTACGGGAGATGTCACCCCGTATTTAGAAGCGAAAAGTGTTGACTACACTACGATGAGTGACCTTGATGTCGTGAGATACGACATGAGAAAACAATACTCGGAAATGTCAGACAAGAACTTTGAGCGTTTATTTGACCGTGAGGTCATCCAAAAATACCAGTTGGATGAGAACCGATATGGTGAAGATGAGATTGAACTTGGCAAGGAACTTCTGAAGTCAGAAGCGTCACGCAAGCGTCAGTCCCTCATTGAAGACCAGTCCAAGTTCGCAATTCCACAGCGAGAGGACAATTCTGCACAAACTCAAGCCGAGGTTGAACAAGCCCGTCAAGAGTGGACGCAGAGTGTACAAAGCCATCCTACAACAAAGGAGTTGGTTGATAAGCAGAGAGTGGTTATCAATTATAACGGCGAACCTTTTGCATATGAGGTTGACAATACGGACGCAGTTGTTGAGATGACAATTGACAACACAAAATTTTTCCAACTCTTCCAAACGGAGGACGGCCAGGTTGATTACGACCGCTGGTATCGTGTTTTGAACTATGCTTCAAATCCCGGTCTATTTGAGCGTAGTCTTATTAACCACGGCAAGACTCTGGGCGGCAAAGAGGTGGTAAAGGAAATTAAAAATCCTTCCCGACCACAACGAGGTTCATCGTCTTCAACTGGCGACAGTAATGAGGACTTCTTGCGAGCCGCGTTGAATGCTTTGGGAAGATAATCATTAACTTGCCGAAAGGCTAAAACCGATTAAAAATGGCTGCATTTGGAGGTCTTAACGCGGTAAACAAGAGTTATGTTTCGTCTGTGTCTTTCTTGGACCAGCGTGAAATCTTGAACCGCTTATTGAATGTTACTAACGAGGACTACTCGTTCTTGGATGTAATGGAATTGATGGGTCGTAGTGTTGAAACTGCTGTACCCGAATATCACACTTTTGTGAATAGCGAATTGTACGAAGGCGCAGTAACTGCTGCTTCTTCTTCTTCTGTAACTGTAGAATCAAGCATTGGTGCTGGTTCTGGCGGTACTGCAAAGCGTGATTTCACATTGGCACTTGCTTCGGCTCCTTCTACTGAAGAAGTTCGCAAAGGTGACTTGTTGATGTTCCCTAACGGGAATGTAGGTTATGTTAAGGATATTAGCAGTGCAAACTTGGATATCAAGAGCGTAGGTTCTGATTTGTATTCTTCTGCTACTGACCTTGACGGTGCTAAAGTAGTTGCTTTCTCTAACGCTGCTGGTGAAGGTTCTAAATCACCTTCTGCTCGTAAGTTGGCTCCTACCAAGCAATCAAACCAAGTTCAAATCTTTAAAGAAAAGTATGTCATCACTGACATTCAGAATGCTTCAAAGATTGAATTTGAGTTCAAAGGTCAACCTTACTACTTCTTGAAAGGTCAGCACGAAGCATTGACTCGTTTCCGTTCAGACATTGCTTTTGCAATGATGTACGGTCAGAAGTCTGATGACAAGTTCACTGATGCTTCTTACGGAGATTTGCAAGACGCTGAAGGAAACCCAGTACAAACTACTCAAGGTTTGCACCACAGCATCGTTAGCAGTTCTGGCCGCAAGGTTACTAACTCTGCTGCGTTGGGTGTAACTGACTGGGCATCTTTGACCAAGACTTTGAACCAACTTCGCGCTCCACAAGAATACTTGCTATTCACTGGAACTGAAGGTGAAGTTCAGATTGACAACATGCTTAACAACTTGACAACTGCTGGTTTCACCGGTGCGCGTTTTGATGTTAGCGGCAAGCAATTGGACTTGGGCATTGATAAGTTCAAACTTTACGGTCGTACTTACATGAAGAAGTACTTGCCTATGATTGACCACAAGCAAGTGGTTAACTTCACTGGCTCTGCTGGTCTTGAGAACTTCGCATACTTTGTTCCTAATGACAAAATCAAAGCCTCTGGCTCTGGTGAGTCTTTGGACCGCATGCGTGTTCGTTACATGGCTGGTAACGGTACTGACCTCAAGTATCGTGAAATCATGTTGGGTGGTCTTGCACCTACTCCAACTGACGAGCGTTCAGTACTTGAGTGCCACTACGAGTCTGTACAAGGACTTGAAGTATTAGGCGTTGAGCAGTTCATTGCTATGGACATGTATGTTGCCTAAACATAGGATTTAATCCAATAGGGACGGAAGGGGCTTGCCCCTTCCAACCCTTTTTAATAACCACCACCACAAACAGTAATTAAATAGTTATGAAAGTTTATAACGAAGTAAACGCGATTGACGCTAAAACAAAGCCAGCCGCGTTAAAAAAGGGTGAATCGGCTACTTACCGATTGTTGGGAGTTAATATCAACCCCAAAGACCCATCAAAGACAAAGGTTCCTTGTTCTCAAAATGTCCCGGTTCGCGACCGCATTTGGGACAGCAACAAGAATGAATTTGTAGACATTGCTATGATTGCGTCTATTGATTCAAATGGACCTCAATACCGTACTCTTTGGTTTGAGCAGCAAAACATGGGGACCATTGTCCTACAAGGTGGTGCTGTTCGTGATGCCGAGGCGTATGAGTTTATGGAATTGTGTAATTATAACGCTTCCAATCCTAATCGTGACGACAGCATCAACGCTTTGTTTTTTCGTGTAGACCCAAAACAAGCGGCAGAGAAAACTCGTAAAGAGCGCACAACCAAGCGTCAAGCACTTAATCTTGCAGCAGAAATGGGCGCAGCAGACATCCGCAATTTTGTGGCCATGATGGGCTGGGACGAGAAACAAGAACTCGTTGTGTTGCGCGATAAGGTAGAAGAGTACGCTGAAAGTCACCCGGATGAATTTGTTCGCCGTAGTAAGAATAAGCAGAATGCAATCTTTGCCCTAATTAGTAGAGCGAAGACTGCGCGCGTGATTACCTTTGATACACAAAGTAACACCTGGAAATGGGTGGATAGTGGAGAACAAATCTGCACCGTGGCGCGTGGAACCAAACGAGAGGAATCTCTTGTTGCCCACTTGGTGGAGAGCGAACATGGTGGCGAAGTGTTAAACGCACTGAAGACAGCATTAAAGTAAACACTATGTATTAGTGTTTGTTTGGTGGTTCCGTTGGTTGGTTGGGGTTGGCGAAAGTTGACCCCAACTTTTTTATATGTGTTAAGGGATTGAGTTAGTTTTGTAGTATGGCATCAATAAATTTAGATATAGCATCACGCCTGGATATCACTTGTCGTAAGAACGACAGTTTTAAGATTGAACTTTCTATCACAGACGAGGATGGGGAGGCTGTGGACTTGTCAAGTAATTATTCGTTTGAGATTGATGTTCGCAAGCGTGCAAACAGCAGTACTACGGTGTTGTCGTTTACCGAGGGCGACAGCAATTTTACGAAGGGTTCTGACGGTACATTGACAATCTCAAAGGCAGCCTCCGACATGAATGTTAAGGCTGGCGTTTATGTTTACGATTTACAAGCCACGGATAGTTCTGAATCGCCAAGCAATGTAAGTACATGGTTTGCCGGTGATTTTGTAGTGATTGAAGATGTAACCGAGTAATGGCATCCGTAAACATATCAGTAGATAGTGCCGGTGGAAACACCAATAAAATTAGCGTAACACAAAAGTCTGTAAAGACAAATGTTTCGGTAAGCAAACCCGTTGTGGGTAAACCCGATAAGCACCAGATGGTGGAGCAAGTCAGTCCGTCTGACACTTGGGTTATTACTCATTCTTTAAACAAAAAACCGGCTGTTAGTGTGGTAAATTCAGCCGGTACAGTTATATATCCAAACATCACTTACGATTCTGATAGTCAGATTACTCTTACATTTTCGGGGGCGACAAGTGGGAAAGTATATCTGAACTAACTTAATTTAGCACAATAACAAAAAAGACAATTAGGTATGGCAATTGCGTTTCTTAACAATGTTACAATTGACGGCTATCTTGACCTCGGAAATAATGAGTTAAGAAACGCTGTAGTTGATAACCTTACAACAACGGAGATTGGTGCAATCTCATCTCCATCCGCTGGTCAAATCGCTTACGATTCAACGGTAAACAAACTAAAAATCTACAATGGCTCTTCATGGGCATTGGTGGGTGCTGGCTCTGTAACGAGCGTAGGCATCACTGCTGGTGCTGGTGTCACTGTTAGTGGCAGCCCAATTACATCAAGCGGTGATATTACCGTTGGTGTTGACGGCGTTCTTGAAGACCTTGATACTCTTGGTGCTGCGGCATCTGACGGCCAGTTCATTGTGGCTACTGGTGCTGGTGCTTTTGCTTATGAAAGTGGAGCAACCGTTCGCACATCACTTGGCTTGGGCAGTATCGCTACGGCTTCAACGAGTGATTACCTTGCTTCTGGAAGCAATCTATCTGACCTTGGAGATGCAAGTGAGGCAAGAACAAATCTTGGTCTTGGTGCATTAGCGACACTTGACGCAGTAGGAGCGTCTGAAATTACAGACAACACTGTAGGTGCGGCTGAACTTAATGTTTCTGGAAACGGTACAAGTGGCCAGGTATTGACATCAGATGGTGACGGCACTTTCTCGTGGACAGCAAAAACTACGAACACTGATACGGATGTAAGCACCGACAATCTTATTACCCGTTTAGGTCAAATTGGTGCGGCTACGATTGGTACTGATACTGATGCCGATATCACATTCTCTGCTGATGTTGCTATAACTGGTAACTTAACGGTAAACGGTACAACGACAACCGTTAACTCTACAACAACAACACTTGATGACCCAATCATCACATTAGGTGGGGATACTGCACCAACTTCTGATGACAATAAAGACCGAGGGGTTGAGTTCCGTTACTACGACACTGCGGCTCGCGTTGGTTTCTTTGGTTACGATGATTCTGCTCGTAAGTTTGTATGTTTTGTAGGCGCAACTAATGAATCTGAAGTATTTAGTGGTACACTTGCTCCAGCAGAATTTGCTGACATTACAGTAACAAACACATACACCACAAACCTTCAATTGGGTGGGTCATCCGTAACTTCTACTGCGGCAGAACTTAACATCCTTGATGGTGTAACAGCGACTACTGCGGAAATCAACAAGTTGGATGGAGTTACTGCCACTACAGCAGAATTGAACATCCTTGATGGCGTTACAGCAACTGCCGCTGAAATCAATACTCTTGATGGCATTACGGCTACGACTACAGAGTTGAACTATGTAGACGGTGTTACTTCTGCTATTCAAACGCAGATTGACAACCGTGCAATTGTATACAGTGCAGAACACACTTCATCTTCCGGTAGTATTGCTATTGACTCTGGTACTCACGGCATCTCTGCACCTGGTTGTGTTGTTCAAGTGTACGACTCAAGTTGGAATTTTGTACTTGCAGATGTTGCTCAATCTTCATCAGAGATTACTATTCGTGTAAATACAGACGCAGACTTTAATGTGGTTATTACTGGAACAGCCGCTTAATAAAGATTAAATAACAGATAAGGGGGTGGAGGTGTTACCCGAACACCCTCACCCCTTTTTTTATATAAACAATTATGGCTATTAAACTCCAATCAAATTTAGATGTAGACGGTAGCGTTGCTATTGGCGGAACTACAGTCATCAACTCTTCCGGGCAATGGGCTGGTAGTTCTACTGGTTTGAAAGGAGAGCCTGGAACTAACGGTACGAACGGCGATAAAGGTCAAAAAGGCCAGTCCGGAAGTAACGGTAGTAACGGAACTAACGGCGATAAAGGAGAAAAGGGCGCGCCAGGAACCAATGGTAGTAACGGAACGAACGGGGACAAGGGAGAAAAGGGTGCGCCTGGGGCCAACGGTAGTAACGGAACCAACGGGTCTAAAGGTCAAAAGGGTGAGGCTGGAAGTAACGGTTCCAACGGAAGTGCCGCTACAATCGCGGTTGGTGAGGTTAGCACCGGCACAGAGGGTTCCGAGGCCAGCGTAACAAATAGTGGTACATCTACAGCGGCAACATTTGACTTCAGTATACCAGTCGGGGCGACCGGTAGTAAAGGCCAGAAGGGCGACCGTGGGGCTGACGGAAGTAACGGTACTAATGGTAGTAACGGTACGAACGGCGACAAGGGTCAGAAAGGAGAGGCCGGTACTAACGGAAGTAATGGAACCAACGGGGATAAGGGACAGAAAGGTGAGTCCGGAACGAACGGTTCTAACGGAACTAACGGAAGTAAGGGCCAGAAAGGAGAACCGGGGGCTAACGGTAGCAACGGTTCTAATGGTACTGCCGCTACAATTACTGTAGGGGAAGTTAGTACCGGTACAGAAGGCAGTGAGGCCAGTGTCACAAACTCCGGCACATCTACTGCTGCGACTTTTGATTTTAGCATACCAGTAGGTGCAACCGGCAGCAAGGGTCAAAAGGGTGACCGTGGGGCTGACGGTAGCAATGGAACCAACGGAAGCAAAGGACAGAAGGGAGAGCCTGGAACCAACGGGAGTAATGGAACCAATGGCGATAAAGGTCAGAAGGGTGAAGCCGGAACTAACGGTAGTAACGGTACAAACGGCGATAAGGGTCAGAAGGGCGAGGCCGGAACCAATGGAACGAACGGCACGAACGGAAGTAAAGGTCAGAAGGGAGAGGCCGGAAGTAATGGTTCAAACGGTTCAGCCGCTACTATTACGATTGGAAGTGTTGAGTCAGATGTCCAGGGAAATGAGCGCGTAACCAACAGCGGTTCAAGTACTGCTGCAACATTTGATTTTGTTTTACCGATTGGAGATACTGGCGATAAGGGCCAGAAGGGCGAGGCCGGAACTAACGGTAGCAACGGTACAAATGGTAGCAAGGGACAGAAGGGCGAGGCCGGAAGCAATGGTTCAAACGGAACCAATGGCGATAAGGGTCAGAAGGGTGAACCCGGAAGTAATGGTAGCAACGGTACTAACGGCTCTAAAGGACAGAAGGGAGAGCCTGGTAGTAATGGCTCTAACGGAAGTAACGGTACGAACGGCGACAAAGGTCAAAAGGGAGAGCCGGGTTCTAACGGTAGCAACGGGACTAACGGGACTAACGGTGACAAGGGTCAGAAGGGTGAACCCGGAAGTAATGGTAGCAACGGAACGAACGGAAGTAAGGGTCAGAAAGGTGAGCCTGGTACTAACGGTTCTAACGGAAGCAATGGTTCTGCCGCGACTATTTCTGTAGGTGAAGTTACCACTGGAGATGAAGGCACAGAAGCGAGTGTTACTAATAGTGGCTCATCGTCTGCGGCAACCTTTGATTTTAGCATTCCGCGTGGTGCTACCGGAAGCAAAGGTCAAAAAGGGGAGCCTGGTACTAACGGAAGCAACGGTACAAACGGAAGTAAAGGACAGAAGGGAGAGCCTGGAACCAACGGTAGTAATGGTAGTAACGGTACGAACGGAGATAAGGGGCAGAAGGGGGAACCCGGAAGCAACGGCTCAAATGGTACGAACGGGACTAATGGCGATAAGGGCCAGAAGGGCGAACCGGGAAGTAACGGTACGAACGGAACGAACGGAACGAACGGAAGTAAGGGTCAGAAGGGCGAACCGGGAACTAATGGAACGAACGGAAGCAACGGTACTAATGGTGACAAAGGCCAGAAGGGTGAAGCCGGAGGTTTTACAACAAGTTCAAATGCCCAGGTTAATAGCCTCGGTGTAGGCACAACGGCCTCTGGAACAGCCGGTCATATTCGTGCTACTAACGACATTATTGCATACTACTCTTCTGATAGCAGACTAAAAGAAAATGTCAAGCCTATTGAGTCGGCACTTGATAAACTTCATAAAATTAACGGTGTAGAGTTTGATTGGATTGAGAACGAACATCTACACCCCAACACTGGACACGATGTAGGTGTTATCGCTCAAGAGATTATGAAAGTGTTGCCAGAGGTTGTGACACAGCGTGACAACGGGTACTATGCCGTTCGCTATGATAAAGTTATCGCCTTGTTGATTGAGGCTATTAAGGAGATAGACAACAACTGTCCTAAATAATACACATGGCATTAGGCACTACAAATGTTTCTGTTAGCGGTATTTACAGCGAAGTAGGTAAGAGTACAACCACCAACTTATCGCTTGGTGACCTACGCTTTGCCGCTAACGATATAGACAACCAAGCCTTTGCTACTACCTCGTCCTCAAGCAATGTAAACATAGGTAACTGGAGAGGGTATGACCACCGAAGCATGAAGTTTAGGTATAACCCCCCTCTTGGCTATGAAACCTACTATGACACCAGTAGCACTGCTTTAGGCTCTGGTCTTGGTTTTACTAAAAGTAACACCTCTGCCGGTGACTACACGGGGACGATTGCATACAATGGGTCAAATTCTTACTCTTATTTTGACGGCGTAAGTGGAGGCACTGCGTACAAGCAAAACTCTTCTGGCTATACGACTATCGTGTTTTGGATTAAGATGGATAACACCCCTTCTGCAAATGTGAACATCCTAACCACAGACTTGGACGGTCTTGCTGACAATGTGCCTTACAAAGGTTTTCACTTTAACTTGACTACAACTGGCCAGATTCGTCCGGTGCGTGGCGATGGTACGGGTAGTGCTTCTTCGGACCGCAGAAGTTTTGGCACATCGTATACACTGAATGCCGGGACATGGCAGATGTGTGCGTTTATCTTATCACACAGCAGTAATACAGCGTCATCATCAGCAAACTATTCTTACACTAAATTTGCTGGCGGTGAAGAGGAGGGGCTATCTTTTTTGAGTGGAACTGGAGGCGCGCTCGCTTTTGAAAATGGTAGTGGCGGCTCTACAGATGCAATGTACCTTTCCACTGGTGTTAACTCAAGGTATTTTAGGGGGTCTTACGGGCATTTTTGGGTCTTTGCTGAAGCATTGTCGGCAGACGACATCACAACTTTATTTGAAGGAACAAGCAGTTATTACGAATGACAAGAGAAGATTTTATATCCGGGGCTGCTTTCAAGTTTGAGGAAACAGATAGCGACTCATACTCTTACGATGGCGGAAGCATAGTAGGAGATAATTCTTATACAGTGTCTTCAGTTGGCGACACTCACTTTACCGTAGACTTTGACGGGGAAATTCAAAATATACTTTATTCAATATTGGTGTTGTCATAGAAATAACCTATTTTTATGACAAATAACCATAGATGACCATTGTTTTTTATGTGGGCTATTATGCCAACCCGTGGGGTCCGGAAGACCTTGACACAACCGGCCTGGGCGGCACGGAGAAGTGTGTTTGCTTTTTAGCAAAAGAACTATCTCTTGCTGGTCACAATGTTTATGTCGTTGGTGAGGTCCGTCCCACTTCCTGGAATGGCGTTAGGTTTGCCACTGGTGTTGATGTACCTATAGATGTACTCGTTGGTGTACAGTATATCCATTTTCTTAAACAGTTTGAGTATCACAGTGTAAAGAAAACCGTGTTTTGGCTACACAACGAAGAGTACTACCCTTGGTATCAAGGCGAGGAAATGGTGGACCACCGTAGGTATTTATCACTTGTTGACCATATTGTTTGCGTTAGTGACTGGCACTTGAACGAAACAAAAAAGAGATATCCAGAGGTAGCGCATAAGTGTATGCGTATATATAATGGTGTGCCTACAAAGTTGTTCAATCGGACAACAACAAAAAAGCCAAACTCATATGTGTACACATCTCATCCAGAGAGAGGGCTGGATAAAACATACGAGTATGTCAAGTCTGTAGGGGGTCATCTGTATGTGGCCACACCGGAGTATGGTTTAAAAATGCTCCGAGAGGAGTTCAGTCATATTTGTCTTGACAATGAATCAGTTACCGTTTTGGGAACTTTACCCCAGGCGGAACTATACAAATTGTTATCTGAAATGGAGCGTTGGTACTACCCCACGGAGTACAACGAAACCTTTTGCATAACGGCATTAGAGATGATGGCGCACGGCGTTGTGCCAATTACATCTTTACATGCGGCACTACAAGAAACGGTAGGGCCAATGAACAACGAAACCAAAATAGAAACACTTCAGTCGTGGGTTGAAAGATTTGATTGGTCAATCATTATGAAAGAATGGCAAAAAGAAATACTGGATAGAGAGATTCCGGTGTTTCAAAAAGCATACTGTATATGCATGAACCCTACTCCAAGCAAAGAGAAGGACATCAAGGAACGATTCAAAAAATTAGGGATACGCGTACCTATTGAAATTGTGCCGGGCGTTGATGTTTCAATCTTGTCAGACGAGGAGAAGGATTATGTTGTGTACAAGGACTGGGCTATAGATACCACGAACACCTGGTGGAATCGGCCAGTTACACCTGGGGAGGTGGGTTGTGCGCTTGCACATATCAGCGTTTGGCAAAGTGTGTTAGACGATAAGGTGGAGTCCGCGCTGATACTTGAAGAGGACTTTGAGGTGCTGGCCCCACTGAACCAGGATATTATACGGGACTTTGATAGTCCTCGCGAATGGGGGATATGGTATCTCGGTGGTAATCCCATTGAGTCGCCGGTTATGGAGTTTGATGACGCATATATCCCCGGCCTTATATATAATAACCACGCGTACATATTAACTCGTGATGCCGTCAAGAAATTGCTGGCACAGCCCTACAGAAAAAACATCATCCCCGTTGATGAGTTTATTCCGGCGACATTTGTCTACTCCGAGCATCCACGAAAAGACCTACATTTTTTTAGCAGAAACATCAAGGCTATGGCATCTAAAAAAGAAATTATTAAGCAGACCAGTACCCCAGAAACATCACAGACTTCGCGATTCGCGAACGGAGAATTGTTTAAGACTGGCGACTGGGATGCTTGGGTGGAGCGATGGATACATCCCGTGGCCCGGACCAAACAGTGGGAGTTGGTAATAGACGAACCTATTGAAAATGTCATCACTTACCCTCTCTTTACGGAAGAGTTTTGTGAAGTCATTATTGAGGAGGCAGAAAAGAACGCGCACTGGGAACAAAAGCGTCACGACTTTTACCCCACCGTGGATACCTTATTGACTACATTTGGCTTTGATGAGATATACAATCGGGTGCTGCGCGAGTTTGTGTATCCGTCTGCAATATTCTACTGGCACTTGGACGGCAACCAATGGCCACAGATGAATGCTGAAAACTTTATGGTGAAGTACACTATGGATGCACAAGGCCATCTAAACCTACACCACGACTTTTCTGCAATAACTGCGTTGCTAACACTCAACAAAGACTTTACTGGCGGCGGCACATATTTCTGGAAGCAAAAGCAGACGCATATAGGCACTGTGGGTGAGATATCTATACACCCTGGTGCAATAACGCACCGTCACGGAGGCCGACCAATACACTCCGGTAAGCGATACATAATCGTATCTTTTTGCAACAAGCCTTAATACACCTCCTTTTGTAAGGCATGCAAAGAGGGCTAACTATATTTGTAAGTACCAAAGGAAATCAATCAAACAATTATGGCAACTAAAAAAGAAAGAATCACAAAGGCAGAGTTAAAGAGTTTAACGGACGCTTCCGCAGAATTGAGAAAGCACGAGCAAACAGTCTTGCAACTGGCTGGTGCTGAACAAGACCTGGCTACAATGAAGGCTGATGCCTTCGGGAAATACGCCTCATCTCGCAAAGCATATGCTGAACTCTCTCAACGCCTGGAGAAAAGGTATGGAACAGTCACCATTGACATGAACACTGGTGCGATAAGCGAGTCAAATGACAATAAAGGAAATACATGATTTCATCCTATTACTGCTAAATAAGCATAATACTGGATATGCAACGCCGGAAGAGATTGATACTGCTCTTGACCGCGCGCAGATGTGGTATTTTAATAGGTTGTATGGAAACATAGAAGAATACCAGCCTGGTCGCCCAGTGCCTCGTGTGGCATACGGGATGACACAAGCATTGCATGACCATCTTGCTCCATTCAAGGAGAGTGATACAGACAACACGACCTCTGGTGGGCTGTTGGTTATCTCAAACACAGATTACATGCACTTGTTGGCTATCAGTAAAGCGAACAAGACGATACCTATTTTGTCGGAAGATGAAGTAGCATACCGTCTTGATTCGTACATACTTGCCCCGACATCAAGCGAACCTATCGCCAAGATATCCGGTGATGGCCGCGTCCAGTTGTACCCTAAAGAGGCACACAGTGACATTGACATAGACTACTTGGTTCGTCCAGCAAAGCCGGTGTTTGGATACACGCAGAGCGGCCGCACAATCACATATAATTCTGGAACATCTACGCAGATGCAGTGGAATGAACCGGCATTGAACGCTATTATTATGCGTGCCGTGAACTACTTGGGCGTAAGCCTTGAGGATGGACTGGCTGTTCAATATTCAGAAGGTAAAATTCAGCAAGGCACATGACGACTCTTGGTAAAATAACAGAACAGATATATCGCTTGTACAATGGAGGTAACCCTTCCGCTGACCAGGAGATTACACAAAAAGAAATTGAATTGCTTGTTCTTCAGTCTGTCAACCGCGTTCTGAAGATTGAGTCTGTTCAAGTAAATCTACCCATGGGGGATTACTTCCCTCCACACGCGGCTATAGCGCAGTATGACGCTGTTTCTACTACGGCTATCAGTGACGACTATTGTAAGGCAACGCTGCCAGCACAGCCCATTGCCATGCCTCGCGGCCTTGGCGTTTGGAATATCACAAGACGCGAATCGTATGACTCGCTAACACTTGATGATTTTGAAAATCCGTTTGTGCCTATACAGAGTGGCCAGATGGGGTTGTTGTCTGGTATTGGACACACCAGTGTTAAGGATGTCTTGTTGTCTAATGTGATTCCTTACGAGTTACGCACTAATAATGAGGTGGTTTTCTATGCTTCACAAACAGATGTGGGCAGCAGTATAAACATGCAGTTGTTGGTGGCTGACCCGGCCAAGGTGTCTTCTACAGATACATTGCCACTTGGCGGCGACCAGGAGATGCAGATTATTCAAGAGGTATTAACGATTCTTGGCGTGGCCACTCCGGCTGGCGATGAGGTATCAGATGCTAATAAAAGACAATGAGATATACAACGACAGTAGACGGCATCGTTCGTAGTTCACTAATGACCCTGGGACTACCTATTCACTGGTATGTGCAGTTTTTGCACTATGCACTCAAGTGTTTGAACCAGGAGTTAAATATGGACACACTGCCGTTGGTAAAGACAGTTGAGGTGACACTTGATGCCAACAATGAAATGCAGATTCCTCGCGACTTCATTGATGTTATTAAGTTGGGTCGCAAGGTAAACAATGACCATCGCATCAAGGTCTTTGGTGTGAATGATGAGTTTAATAGACTCGCGGTATCTGCTGATAATAAATCAACAGAATCTGACCAGGTGTTGGCATCGTTGAATTATGGTGGATATTATTTTACCAACTTCTACAATGATAAGGGTGAACACAAAGGCGGTATGGTTGGCTACGGAAATGACGCAACAAGTTCTGAATACAAGGTGATTCGTGAGCGCGGTGTCATTAAAGTATCCCCAGCGCAAGCCACGGGTGTTACTATCTACATGGAATACATTGGGTATCATTCAGCCACTACGGCATCGTACATCCATCCGTATGCCGCAGAGGTTATTGAGGCTTACATTATCTATAAATTCAAAGAACACAACCGCTCAATAAATAAGGCAGAGATGATGGAGTCAAAGCAAGAGTACTACAATCAACTACGCAAGTTGCGCGGTAGACTTTACGGCTTGACGAAAACTGACATCTTGCGCCTGGTGCGTGGTGAGTTCCGTCAGAGCGTGAAGGTATGATAGAGAAGAAAACATTTACCGGTGGATTAAGCACGGATACTGATGCAGCATACATTGCTGGTAATCAGTACCTTAATGCTTTGAATGTGCGCGTTTCTGCGGATGAGGAGCGCAGCATGGGCGCGCTATCTAATGTTAAGGGTAACGAAAAAGTTACATTTACCTTGCCAAGCGGAACCAACACTTGCATTGGTCACCTATCGGATGACGAGAACTCTCGTGTATACTACTTTGTGCATAACAGTAATGACGACCACATGGTGCTGTGTTACTTTCACAAAGAAGACACCATCAGAAAAGTTCTTGAGCAAGATGATTTTGCAGCCTCTGTAGGTGGTGTTGCCCAGGAGGGCTTGAACTTTTCGTTGTCACACCTAATTACTGGAGTTGGTTTAAATGGCGATTTGTTGTTTTTTACAGACAACAATACCGAACCTAAAAGAATCAATGTTGAGCGAGGTTTAAAAAAACATGACTCATCATACACCCAATTAAACACATACGATACATACGCTTATTACGGAGAGGGCGGAACGGACATTCGTGACAGTTTGATAACCGTTGTTCGTCAAGCACCTACCTTACCGCTAACTACGAATAGATTTAAGGATACTGCCGTAGACTACAATTTCATTGCAGACGAGTCATTTACTTTTGCATATAGATTCGTATACGCTGATGGCGAGGTAAGTACCTTGAGTCCTTACAGCAAGCCGGTATATCACGCAAACCCAGACACAACTGACAGCGAAAAAGAATTTAATACAATTACATTAACCGTACCTTCTGGTCAAGTTATTGGTGCGGATGTTATTGAGGTTGAGTACTTGGTTAAGTTTGGCTTGGAAACCTCTTTTTCGGTATTTTATATTGAAAAGAATCGCAATGCAATTATAGAGCATGACGATGATGATGCCTCTTTAACAGTACCGTTTAGAAATGACACAGTTAAATATGCTATAGCGGACTCTGAAGTTACAAGGTACTTTAGTGCTGTTCCGGTAAAGGCTAAAGCGGTTGAATGTGCGCGCGGAAGAGTGTTTATGGGTAACACTACGGAGGGTTATAACAACTTAAATGAAACCGGCCTTGTAAAAAACACTTCGGTTACTCCAAAGGTCCAGCAAACCTCTGGTGGCCAACAGTCAAATTATCTTTTGTACGAGGTTTCGTATGAGCCAGAAGGTGGTGGGACAAATGTAATGGTCAATGCGAGGTTTATTAAAGTTCAAGGCACAACTGCTGATGGATATTATACTTTTGCTTCACACGGAAACCCTATTACCCAACCAAACGACTATGAAACAGACTGGTCTACTGGTGGTACTTTAAATACCACAAGATGGCCAACAACGCAAGATTTGTCTTCACAAGTTCGTGTAGCAACAAGCAAAACAGAACTTGAAACATATATAGAAAACACCTATACCGCTTCTGGCGCAGAGCGCATTTTTCTTTTTGAAATGCAGACTACTGCGGACACCTCTGTTACTGTTACGGGATTGACAAGCGATTCTATAACTTATGAGGAAAACATGCGTTTATGGAAAAGCGGAAATAGTTATAGGTTTGGCATAATGTTCGCCGATAAATATGGCCGATTGGGACGGGTGATTGACTTGACTGGAACAGAAGGTGTAGACATCCCTAATCGCGATGATGATTATTTAACGGCGGTACAAAAGGTGGAGTTTTCTTTGCCTACATCCAGCCCTCAAAACTACATACCGGAATGGGCGCATTCGTATCATTTCGTTCGTACTAAATCTTTGAACAAGTCTTTCTTTGTACAATTTGCAGTACAAGGGCTGCACTATGTGTCTGACTTGCAAGCAAACAATCAAAGTAAAACTTACACAGAGGCAACACACCAATACATTCAAGTCCACTTGTCCAGTTTGGCGGTGGAAAACTTTGGATATAATTTGTCAGAGGGCGACCTTATCAACCTACACAACTTGCCTAATTATACCGGCATGGCAACACTGCGTGTTTTGCATCAAACCGAAGATGAGTTGTTTTGTAGTTTAAAAGATTTAGGTGGTTTAAACTACAGCAACTACGCTGTAATGGCTGAAATATACACACCAGCACTTATAAACGAAAATTTGCCTTTCCATGAGTTTGGCTATTCATATAGTATAAGCAGTCCTGGTACAAGCAGCCGTTCATTTAGTACATCGTCTGGTTATTTTGAAGGCGATGTTGTTGTTAAAATGCTGCAATACAATACTGGGACAGACTTTGTTCATGAGGTTACTAATCCAGACTACAAAAAGGCCAACACTTGGATTCAAGTTACTGGCCGTGCGTTTGGGTTAACGCGCTTTCAACAAGTACACAAGCCCACTGGTATATCATTTAGTGAACGCCGCATAGAAGGCTCTTTGCTCAATGGGCTTTCGTTGTTTAATTCGCTTGATGAAAATATTCTTGCAAGTGAATTGGGTTCTATTCAGAAGTTGGTCTTTACTTCCAAGACAGAGTCAGAGGGTAACACTATGCTGGCCATTGGAACAAACGAAACTGCCAGTGTTTATATTGGAGAAGCCCAATTACAAACCTCTGGAGGTGCGGCATTCCTTGCGGTACAGTCTGGTGTTATTGGCTCAACACAAGTGCTTCGTGGCTCCTACGGCACACTGCATCCGGAAAGCGTTGTTGAGTCTAACAATCGCGTGTTCTTCTATGATGCGCTAAACGGAACCGTGGTGCTGTACGACCGAAATGGATTATTGCCGATTGGAGATAGGGGCATCAAATCTTTCTTCCGCCAGCGCAGTAACCTCATTGTACAACAAGGTGCTACCGGTTGTTTTGGTGGCTACGATAATCGTAACGATGAATACATTTTGCATTTGCCGGAGGTGGCTTCTACTTATAAATACTTGCAAGATTACATTGATGAGTTGTCTAACACCAATGTGTTGTCTGGTAACCAAGACCCGTATGACGGGCTTACGCTAACGGTTAGTGCCGACATAAAGAAAAATCGTAAGTATCGTGTAGCACTTGGCGACATGAGTGGCCTTGCTCAAAGCAATAACACTTCAGATTTTGACAGCGTGTCATTAACCTATTCAGACGACACTTCTATCAGTTCTTTTAGTGATACATCTACCGGCGGTTATGTTGAGTTCACGGCAACACAAGATAGTGCCAGTCTAAAGATTACCATTGAAGACAGCCTGGGAGTTACGCAATCTGGAAGTGACACTATGTACTTGATTATCAGTGAGTTCCGTTCGTCATACTACGACCTGGAAAACGGTGACGCAATGACACTGTCGTATGATACCGCGATAAATGCGTGGACTACTCGCTACTCATACATACCAGAGCAAATGGCTCAAGTTGGCACGGAGTTCTTGTCATTTAAGAATGCTGAATTGTGGGTGCATGACGCAAACGATACGCGTAACAATTTCTATGGCACGCAGTACGACAGTCAGATATCCGGGATTATTCAAAATAACCCACAGATAGTAAAAGCATACAATAGCATTACAATTGAGGGCAACTATGCACCATCATTTGTACATTTTAGAACTGAAGCAAAGTATATGGACAGAAACTCCTCTGGAGATTACCCGTCCTCACGCACATACTCTGATTTTATACAATCGTCAGACTTGAGCGATGCAGACTTCAGACAATATGAAGGTGTGTATTACGCGCCTATATACAGAAATAGATTAGAGCCATCACCATCATCATATGTTGCTACAACATACGATAGCAACGGAATGACGGGCGAGAAGTTGGTAAATCCATTTCTTTTGTTTATGTTAGAATTTGATGAAACAAGCCAAGTAAAGATTAGATTTGCAGATATAGCATACTCTGTTCAAAAAGGGCATAAAACAGCATAACTATGAATCCAGTAACAATTGGCGCGCTTGGTGGTCAAGCAGTATTACAAGGTATCCAAGGGGGAATGTCTTTGTACCAGGGTTTAAAGATGGACCCAGGAGAGCGTCCTATGTATGAGGGTAGTGGCCGCTTGCAAGAGATGGCTCGCGAAGCAGACATTAAAGCCGCCGGCCGTATGGCTAATATCGGTGCTATGGAGCGTTCTGCCCAGTCTGGTGCGGCCGCCAGTGCTGCACAGTATAATCGTGCGGCCACCGATGCACAGCAAGCCTTTTTGGGGACCGCCGCCACTGGCGCGCAATCTTCACAAAATGCCTTGCAGTTGGCACAGATGGAAGCGCAAGACAAGGCTCGCCGCGAAGGCATATCTATGAATTTGCAAAATGCCCTTGTTCAAGATGACCGTATGGTTTTCCAGGACAAGCAACAGAAGTACCGTGAAGATGTACAGACCAAGCAGCAGTTGATTGCTGGTGGATTTGCTGGCCTGGGTGGAATGCTTGGCACTGTTGCTCAATTAGGTCAAACGAGTTACATGGCAAATAACCAACTCGGCCCGTTCAATCCAAACCCATATGGAAACCGTAACCCAGGTAGTCAGACACCCCCACAAGAAGGTGAGGTAAGGACTATTAACGGCGAAAATTACATGTATGACCAAGGCCAATGGGTCCCAATTTAATATTATGGCTGGATTAGAAGGTGCTGGAGCGTTAGGTTTTTCACAGCCGATTAAATCGGATGCGGAATCTATTGCCAAACAAGTAACAAGACTGGCTAATCAGCAAGCCCGTCAAGCGTATACACGCGCGAATACAATACAAAAAGCGGAGGAAAAGTTAGAGCGTACTCTTGGTGGGTATCGCGAGGATGCATACCGCGCAAGCAACTACATTGCTTCCGGATACGGTGAACACATTGGTGTCGCTATGCACGACCTCGTAGCGCAAAGACTTGACGGTATGCTACAGTTTATTGACCAAACACAGTCCCCTCCCCAAGCACTTGTTGCAGAGTTAAAACAAGACATTGCTGGCGAGCGCGAGTTTGTCGCTATGGTGAAGCAAGAGGAAAGTCAGATTAAGCAGAATAAAGATTTAAATTCTGGGGCTGTCATTGACATGTACTTTAACTCGTACATCAAGCCAAATGACATTGCCTTTTACAAACCCGGCGAGGCTATAGGTCCGTTACAATGGTTTATGACTTCTGCTTCTGACGAACAGATTCGCTCTTCGGTAGCCAGCGCGCCTGGATACTGGCTAAACTTTTTTAAGTCTAAAAGTCAGATTGAATCACAGCGTCAAGTTCAAAGTCAAGTCCAGGGTGGCGCACGCCAAACCGAAACGACTGAACTTGATGTTGCGCTTAACTTTGTTAAAACGGCAAACGGAACAGTCGTTCCAAAGACTGCATTAGAGTTAATGGACGCTTCACAGAACGGCATGTCTTTATTGCAAGTGGCTACCAGCAACTACCAGGATAGAATTGCTGTGGCAATGCTTAATGAGCAACGCGACATTTGGGCTAATTCACACAGAAACGAACTGGTTGAGTTTGAATACCAAGATGATGATGGTAATGTTCAAGTTTATTCTAAAACTGTTGGTCAGATTTTATCAGACCCGGATGATTTTGGAAACCAATATCTGTTGGCAAAGGGTCTTGAGGAAGCAACACGAAACTATGGTATTAACCGCGTATCAAGCGGTGTAACGGTTAGCGAAATTCAACAGCCGATTATTATTTCTCCACAGACACAGCGTACTAACGCTAATACATATGCCCGTGAAGATAAAATCATTAGAACCATTAATACCTTGTCTATGGGCCAGGGTAATCTTGGTGATAAGATTCTTAAAGACGGCAAGGTTTTGTATCCAGTTGAAGATGCAATCTTTGCTGGAGCAGAGTTTGACAACAAGCGCGTTGATGTTTACTTTAACCCGGCAGATAATAACTTCCTTGTTATTGAGGCGAAGCAAAACTTGCTTTCATTTAAACTGACAGAGGAAATGTTCTTAAACGGAGATGAATTGGCTACTGAATTAAGTTATCGTGGCGTAGAGTCCGGTGCGGTTCAGATGCGTATGGATGACCACAAAGTAACTGTTGAAGGTCAGTACAATCCGGAGGCATACACTGATGCATCAAGCAGAAATATACTTGATTCTGACCCGGAAAGTATTTACGAAGAAAACCAATCAGCGGCATTAGATATTATTGGCTCAAGCCGGTCATCATTGAGTAGGGACCAGATTAAAGATATCAACGATGTACTGAAGAATGGTGGTGTGAAAACAGCCAGTGGTATTATCACAAGGGTCAGTGTAAGTATGGGCAATGTTGTAGTTAGTTTTGAAGGTAAGGCAAGACAGACTATGTCGTTCGCAGAGTTTATCACGATGATTAATTCTCGTGAAACATCTGCGGTAACGCGCTACGGACAAAGAAAAACAATAGACATGAATGTGCTTGATGTGTTACGCGGAAAGCAATCTAACATAGCATGATATGGCTGGGTACAATATCAATGATATTCACAAAACATTAAGCGGTGGACTCGGTGATGATTTTAATTTAGGATTAGAAGAATTTACCGGCAAGTTTGCGGCAGACCAAACCTTCCGTGCTGCGGCGTTTGAAGCCATGGCAGTTATTGATGATAGGTTTGGCGAAAAAGAAAAGAATGCCATTGATTTGGAGGCTGGCGACCCTCTTGACATACAAGAGATGCGAGGCCAAACTTCTTCTGCTGGATTAAGCGGAGGGGATTTTCTTATACCAAGCGGCCCTGGTGGTCCTCGTGCAAAAAACGAGGTGTGTTATAATGAGCGCGGCCAGGTTGTTCCTTGTGATGACCCTAATGCAATGACCGCACGCGAGTGGTTTGATGGTGCTGCCAAGCGCAATGAAATCAAAGAAGACCGCAGAATCAACACCAATTTTTGGAATCCGATACTTGCTAACCCTAATCGTCACAATGAATTAATTCAGTTAGACCTCTACGACTTTGGGCGAATTTTAGAGCAGCAGCAAGGGTGGAACTTCCAGTTACGAAAAAAAGAAGACTACTATAACCGAGGTGACGACTACAAAGAAACTACTCGCACATACACATATGAGGGTGAAGAGTATGAGTATACTACTTACTCTGTTTCGGATAGCGACTACCACATGGAGCATGAGTTGTTTGACCAGACTACGGCTGTGCGTAGAACTACAGAGGGGTTTAATGCTTTATTGATATACGGCCAGCAAAGATTTGGGATAGACTGGGCTGAAGAGTGGGACCAACTGGGCAGATTTCAGATGAATATTGACCAATCGGTAAAAGCACTTACTCTGTTTCAAGAAGCGGTGGAAGCCTACAGTAATAGCAATGGCATTAACGACCAAAAACTTTACGCTTTCTATTCCAATGAAGACCCTTATATCAGAGGAGTAAACGAGCAGTATGCTACTTTTGACGACTTTAAAAACAATCTGCGGAATGTATTTGATGAGTTTAATAGGGTGTCTTTTGCTCAATTAGAAGAAGTCGTTGTCGTTGGAAACAAAAGTGCGCCAGGGACCAAGCGGCCGCCCGAAGGTTACGCTTACACCAATCGCGTCACTAAAAACAGAGATGGCAGTTATACGCCACGCAAAGCAGACTACCAGCGAATAGTATTTAACGGAACCGTTAACGAGGCTATTGAGTTCTATAACGGCTTGGTTGAAGGCACGGATTTTCAAGAGTACCAACGCTATATGCAGTGGGTTGATAAGTATGCGACCGCCATTGATAATCTTGAAGAAACGAACCCTCTGTACTACCAGGCTATGGCGGCAGAGATTGAGCGACAAAAAAGAATAGACGCATTCCAAAAAGACCCTATGGCTTACATGGGTGTTGATGCATTCGTTGATTTTACGGAGAAGAATTTAAGAGATATGCCTATCATTGGAAGCACCGTTGGAGAAGGTGCGGCAACAATGATGGATATCGCTTATAATGCGCCTATCGGCGGTGTTAAATTTTGGGGTAATTTGCAAATGCATACAAGCGGTTTTGTTGGTGGTAAGGCTATGGCTCTTGTTCAAGGCGGTTTAAGTCTTATAAACAGCGTTTCTCTTGCCGTTGGTGACATGACGGGCATTGCGTCAGACAAGTACACCTCTTATGACGCGTGGGCAGATAAAGTGTTGGACGCTTTTGACCCAGAGCAGTATGCTATGACGGGAACAGCATCAAATCATATGGGTTCAATTTATCCGTATGTTATGACAACCGTGGTAGACGGCAAGACCTATACTGTTGAGTATAGTGATATGCAAAGTGCCAATAAAGACTACACTTATATTAGGGGTGAGGATGGCTACATGGTGTTTGACGAGGCTTTGTCTAACAGAATCGTGGCTACTCTTACCGGCAAAGAGCGTAGACAACAATGGAACAGCGGTGTCTTTTGGTATCAAACCATGAATACAACTTTTGATGAAGGAACTATGCTTGTTGGTGGTGCTGGTTGGGCCAAGGCCGGCATTGGTTTAAAAACCGCGCAAGCAACTATAAAAACTGGTAACCGAATCAGAAGGACTTTGGGTTTTGCTGAAGTGCAACTCACCGAAAAAGCAGTTCAACAAATTGCTTATCGTCAAGGAGCGGAACTCACGATGGCGATGCAGATGCACAACGGGATGTATCAGCAATACAAAGACCAGGGTCTTACTAATACTGAAGCGGCATACCACGCACTTGGTGGAACTTTTGCTGTAGTGACGGTTAACCGATTAAACCCGGAATTTAACACCACATACAAAGCGTGGGGTAAGGTTAAAAAGTCTGATGTAAATCGTTTTATAAAAGGAAGTTACAACACTCGCCTTCAGATGTTCCGTAACGGAGCAAGCCAGTACGGAAGTACATTTTGGAAGGCTGGCTTAATGGAGGCTGGTGAGGAAGGTGTGTTTGAACCTATCGCTCAAGACGCGTCCAGTTTCCTTCTTGGTCAAGCCGGTCAAGGGAATGTTGAGATGCAATCTTTTGGTCATGGAACCGTAGACCAAATGATACTTGGTGGTACTGTTGGTATCATCTTTCCAATGGTTAATGTTGTTAGAACGAACGGCAACCTTGCCCACATGCAGAAGGACTTGTTGTTCCGCATGCACTTGAATCCGGAAAGGACTCGCAACATTATCAATGATTATGTCGGTAATCAGTTTATTGATGAAGACGGAGAAACGATTAGAGAGTTTACACAGCAAGATGCAGACAAATTTATCCGCATCTTGGAAACGGCGTCTGCTCAAACCAACGCTCAAGTAAGTGGACAAGGCACTGCGTTTGACTTAAACAAAGGGGAGTCGTTTACTGACCAGCAGATTATGGAATTGCACGGTGTCAATGTTGCGCTGGCCGCCCTTGCAGAGGTGAAGTCAACGCCTCAACTTGACCCGGTTGTTAATGAGTTAACTGAAAACTTAAACGATGTAATCAAACGGGCCAGTGAAGACCCATCGTCATTAAACACAAGAAACAACGACCCGGCTGTCCCAAGCCAGGAGGAAAACGAGGCGGCTCGCCGCGTGGAGGATGAGTTAGCAGATGACCTAAACGACCTTGGAGTGCCGACTCAATCTCGCACCGCACCACACATTCGTGCGTTGGCAAAGAAACTTGAGGAGAACTTCCCTGGCACATCTGCTGTCACAGACCAAGCCGCGTTTGACGAGATTTATCGCAGTCGCGTGATGAAGCAGTTTCCAACTCTTAAAGAGAGTAACAAAAAAGAGGTCAAAGGATTCTACGATGAAAGCACAAATACCATATACCTAAACCCGGAGTCGGCAACACTTGGTACAGCCATCCATGAATTTACTCATGTGTGGTTAAATTATGTTAAGGCCAACAACACCAACTTGTATAACAAGATGATAGAGTTGGCCAAGAACGATGCTGGCATTATGGGTCTTGTACCCGACATTGCAGAGTACACCGGGACAGACCTCCGCGCAATGGAGGCGATTGTCCACGCTATTGAGAATCGCGCAGAGTTAGCCTTGACGGCAAAAGATGCGCCGGCATTACAACAACTCCTTAAAATGATTGACGAGTTGTTTAACTACTTGCAGAAGACTCTAAACTTAACCGATAAGCCTTTTGAAGAGTACACCCTGGCGGAGTTTATTGACCGTGGCGCATATGAAGTTGTAAGTGGGGACATGTCTTCCGGCATCGCCGTGCCTACCGTTGGTGAAATGCAAAACCAGCGTGTTGTTATGAGGGATACACGGGGTCAGTATGCGATTGGTGATTTAGAAGTGACCGATGGTGTTGTTGGTCTTCGTCAGAGCAACGGTACTCTATTGACAATCGGTGGCGAAAATATTTTATATGAACAAGCAAACCGCTACGGACTTGAGTTATTAGACGGTACGCAACGCCGTGTGCAGCCCAAGAGCGAGAATGCCGTTACCATTGATGGCGTTAATTCAGAGGTATCTCTTTCCATGGAGCCTACGCCAGCACCTACGGTAGGGCCAGGAATCTACCTTGCTATGGCGGCAGACATTCCTATGTTGCAGAGCGCGACAAACTCTGGGCTACTCTTCCACGGTACAATGGAAAAGAGTCTGGACTCTTTCAACCCTCAATACCGCGCTGGAACATACGGCACTGGTCTTTACTTTACCAATGCCGCATACAAGGCAAACGACTATGGTAACTACTTTGTCTTCTCTAATCCGGAGAACATGAACTTGTTGCCGTATTATGATACGAAGTTTTCCGACTTGGTTACTTTAATGAAAGACGGAAAGTTTAAGAATGACTTTAAGTTCTTAATGAACTTGACGGCCGAGCAAGCGCAAAAAATTAAGGCTATCCGAGATGAGTACATCTATAGCGATGTTGACTACCGCACAAAGATGGATGAGTTTTACGGAGCAAACAAAGGTCTTGGTGGTGCGCCATCTGCATGGACAACGGATGCTGCGGCATACTATGCAGACAGACTGATGGCCGGCGAGAGCATCGCTGACCTATCGCTTCACGACCTCACAATGTTTACTTACAACGGTACAAACTACGGCGAGATGGAGAATGTTCGCAAAGGTTTGGAGGAGAGTGGTATTGATGGTTGGTATGTAAGTTCAGATATCTCAAAATATCATGAAGCAGTCATAATCAATTCAAACAAACTCAACGAGAGTATCGTAGATAATCCGTTTGGTCAGACGGCAGATGAATACAACCAAGCAGTAAACACTACGCCGCGCGTCAAGCGATTTGCTGTTGATTCAAAACAAAACCTACCGTCTATTGATATAACAAATCCGTTAGGAGCCGAGGCTGTTAAGAAGTCAAACCTATACCTATCTATAACGCCGTCACAAGCGGCGAAGATTGGCGTTGCTCCGTTCCGTTCGGTAGAAACACTAACACTTGAGGATGTAAACGGTGTGCATGGGACACTTCAATTCCAGTACTTATCAGAGCAGACAAGTAAACTTGCTGGTTTGTTGGGTATTGAGATTGGCCAGCAGTCACCAGCGCACGGTGGATACACCTTTATGGGCAACGAAGCCGGGCGATTCTTGCAAGAGGCATCTCAATTCCTTGAGATTAATGGTGACCCGGAAAACATTAAGTTGTTTGCGGCAGTGCTTGGTGCTATTGCACCGGACCAGCAAGAAAGTGTTGTCCGTTTTACGGAAGACACAACCCTTGACCCGACTGCTGACGATACGAATTTCTATATGCGTATCCCGGTTCCTGGAAATGTACTTGGTTCTGACGGCAACGAAAAGGCCAGTGAAGATTTTAGAAAGAAAATGTTTGAAGCCGGAATCCAAGGCTTCTCTATTACATATGGTGACAATTTATTACATTTGTTTCCAGAAAACGACCAAGAAGTTCAAGATGCGCTACACTTCTTGAGTAGTTTAGGTGCTGAATTAGGCATTGATTTGCAGAGTGGCGCGCAAGTAATACCAGGTAAAAGAAATTTTGATGAAGAAACAAGTGACCAGGGCGGATATCTTGAAACAATTCGAAGATTCCGGGATGCAAATCCAGACCTCTACCGGACAAACCCGGAACTTCATGGCTTACTCGCGTTCGCCGAAACATCGTACCTCCGTGAACAAGGATTCGCAACGAGAAACCCGGAGTTAATATCTACTCCTCTTGAACTAACATGGGACGAAAACACATCTGACTTCCGCGTAGGTGGATTGCCATTGAATGATTATGGCAAGAAGTATGGTGTAAGTAATCTCGGTAAGGTTAGGGAAACTGTATCAGTGCAGATGGCCCCAGGTGTTGTTTGGAACATACCTGGCGGCATTGAGGACGGCGTGTTCTCGTTTGCTGAATTGTTTTGGATGAAACAACAAGGTTGGAATCCAGCACAAATTACCAACGAGTCTAACCGCAACAAACTATATCGCAAGTTGGGTCGTACTATGACTCCGGAGAAGGGTGATTCAGTATCAATCTTCAATGGGTTTGTCTTCGGCCTACTATCACCCAATCAACCGCTTACTCCAAACGAGTTCCAAGTTGCTGTGGGCAGAGTTCAAGCCATTGAACATGCTGAATCTGACGAGTTAATCCGCCAGTACTTTGCTGGTGAGATTGAATCTCTGACGGCCGAGCAAGTTCCAGTGCTTACCATCCAAGGTTATGCTAACATGTTGGCTGGCGTTGCCGACCCACTTAACATGACCAAGGAGGAGCGCGCAGCACTTGAAGAAAAAATCACATACTTCTTCCAGGCGCAAGCCGCAGACAAAGGTGGCCTTGGAATCAAGAGTAGTGGTGAGTATACAAACCTTGCCGAGTTGGCGTTTAAGTTCCGAATGGACTCTCCTATTCAAGGGCAGAACAAAGGCGCGGACTTCTTTGCCAAGTCACCGGATGAAACATGGGTGTCTTTCATGACGCGTATGATGACCGAGGTCCGTGGCCTACAAGCCAAGACGGCCTCCTTCTCCGGCGTATGGCAAGACCCACTGGTGGCTGCTATCAGCGCGATGGACAGACACATGCTTCGTGTATTTGAACCGGAGTTGTTAGCCAACAGCGCGGACCGCGCCAAATTAGAGGGCAAGGTTATCGCCAAGTGGAACAATGCCGTTAAGGCTCGCGACATATACAGAGGCAAGAAGCGTACCGCTAAAGACAAGAAAGAGTACATTGACAAGCACGACTTTGTTACAGCAGAGTCTGTTGAGGTGACAAACCTTGACGACTTGATGGCCCAGCGAGGTGCTAACCAAGCCTTTATGATGGCTATGTTTGACCTTGTTAGTCAAAAGCAAGCGGTGTATGAGGTTGCCAAGACTGGTCAAATCAATCCTCGCTTCACCGAGTTCGTGGGTAAGTACAACCAATTATTGACCACGCCAAAAGACGGTAAGGTTAGCATCCCTGGTGACTTCTACATGAAGGCATTGCAGATTAACAATGAAATTGCCACGCGCAACGGTCTTGGAATCTTTATGTCGCAGTGGGCGTTGTGGGATAAGAAGCGCAACCGCTTTGAACCACATGAGGTTATGTTCCCTGGCCTGGCCAAATTGCCACGCCTCCCATTCTTTACTATGCAAGAGTCTATCAAGTCCCACAAGGCGGCTGGATATATGAACTCAAGTATGGACGAGAACATGAACATGAGTCCAGCGCGCCCTATGGCTTCTTCCGGATTGTACTTTAGTATTGATGGCGATAAGAGATTTGAGCGTGTTGTCAAGAAGGCATTGGATAGTGGGCTTCCTCCGAAGAGGGTTATCAAAAAACTTGTAGAAGCCGGCATGTCAAGGCAAGCCGCTACCAACCTGGTAATGGTTGGCGGTCGTGAAACTGCTACCCAACCCAAGGAGCGTATGACCGCTTCTACCTGGGCCAAGGTCATTCCGGACGAAAGAACTACCGAGGAGATTACTGAAAACACAAAGAGTTATTTCCCTCGTTCTAATCAGATGACTCGTGCGGAAGCCAAGTTATTGATAGACGAGATTGGATTGCCGGCCGCTATCAGAATGTTGGTAGAGCCAGACCGTGTCAACTTACTGTTCCAGGACAAGAGGGTTGATGCTCCGTCTTC
>Ga0181577_10000445_pt1 | contig 33584 bp, 33 predicted proteins | sample 101ome_21_FD_132468 | JGI IMG/M metagenome (GOLD analysis project Ga0181577, IMG submission 132468) | Coastal salt marsh microbial communities from the Groves Creek Marsh, Skidaway Island, Georgia - 101413BT metaG (megahit assembly) | ecosystem: Environmental > Aquatic > Marine > Intertidal...
CGCGCGGCCCAGGCTTTGGGCTAGCTGTTCCGGCGAATCACGCGCTCGGCCAACTCGCTCAGCATCTTTCGGCCCAGGTCGCTCACCTCGAGTTGCGCCAGCGCTTCAATAGCACGATTGGAGTGCTCCTCAATGAGCCGCTCAGTCTTCTCCAGCGCCCCTGACTCCTCAATTGAGTTGCGCAGAAATTCCAGCTGCTCGTCCTCCATGGCTGCATCGCCGAGCAACTCGTCAAAGATGTTGCCCACTCCAGTCGGCAGAGCCTCCAGAGCAAGGCCAACCAAGACAGTTCGCTTACCCTCTTTCAGGTCATCTCCAGCCGGCTTGCCTGTTACTTCAGGGTCGCCGAATACGCCCAGGACATCGTCTCGCAGCTGAAATGCCATGCCCAGCGGAATGCCAAAGTTGCTCAATGCACTCAGCGAGCTCTGTTGAGCCCCGGCCAGTGCCGCCCCGATTAGTAGAGGCGCCTCTAGTGAATATTTTGCGGTCTTGTAGAGCATCACTCGATTGGCAATGCTCACTGCCTGAGACCTTGGGCGAATCGAGGCCGCATTCTCTTCCAGTACGTCCAGGTATTGGCCGGCCATGACTTCAAATCTCATCTTGGAAAACTCGTCGCGGCAGCTGATTTCGGCAGGTGAGTGGGCATTCTCGAATGCTGCTCCGAAAATCTCCGAGCTCCAGGCAAGCATCATGTCGCCAGTAAGGACGGAACCGGCGACGCCGAATCGCTCGCTCGATCCGCGGTAGCCCTTGCCCTCGTGCAGCTCCTCGAAGCGCTTGTGAATTGCAGGTTTGCCTCGCCGGGTATCCGACTGGTCCAGCAGATCGTCGTGCACCAGTGCTGCGGCATGGAACATTTCTAGGGCTGCGGCTACTCCAACGATGGGGGAGTCCACGCTCAAATCGCCGCGGGCGACGTCTTTTGATAGATGCCCCGCCCAGCTCCAGAAGGCAAACAGGGCCCTGAATCTTTTGCCACCCGAGAGCAGCGCCTGGGTGTAATCAATCAGCGGGATTAGGTCCTCGGAAATCTCCGCAAGCTGGCTTCGCTTATCGTCGCAAAACTCATCGAGCCTCTGTTGAACAAGTTTTAACAGAAAATCTTGAGGCATGCGGGATAGCCTAGCGCCCTATCGCTGTTTACAATTTAGGTAGGAATGGAGAGCTAATGGCATTATCCGAGCACGAACAGCGAATGCTGGAAGAGATGGAACGCAACCTACTTGCCGAAGACTCCTCGCTTGAGGGCAAGGTAAAGCAGGTCGGCTCCTCCAACCGAAGCGCAGGAAAGCTGGTTGCAGGCGTCCTGACCATGCTGGTTGGACTCGGCTTGCTCGTTTTTTCGGCTGCGTCTCAATTGGCATTTTTCGGAGTCATTGCCTTCCTGGTTATGGTCATGGGTCTCGTGATTGCATCTACCAATTTCCGGATGCCGAACATGCCCAAGCCCAAGAGTGACGGCAACTTCTTCGAGGATCGCTGGAATCAGCGATTCAACGGCGATTAGTCCAAGCTGACTTTTGAAAAAACCCCCGCCTCGGCGGGGGTTTTTTCTTATCCAAAATGTGATAAAAATAGTCCACAAATCATGCAAAGTGGAGGAAAGTGGAGTAAAGTGGAGGATGAGCTAGCGAAAGGGGAAAATGATGCTCTTAGGCACCCATACCCCCAAGCTGGACGACAAGGGCCGCTTGATACTCCCGGCAAAGTTTCGGGATGAGCTTTCCGAGGGCGTAGTTATCACCCGAGGCCAAGAGCGTTGCCTCTATGTCTTCTCGAAGTCCGAATTCGCATCGGTGCACGAGAAGATTCGCCAGGCGCCTGTCACTTCAGAGGATGCGCGCAAGTACCTCAGGGTTTTCCTCTCGGGCGCAGCCGACGATCAACCGGACAAGCAGGGTCGAGTGCTGCTGCCGCAGCTCTTGCGCGAGTACGCCGGGCTGCAAAAAGAACTGGTCATCATTGGGGTTGGCTCAAGGGCTGAAATTTGGGATGCCTCCAGCTGGCAGGCATATCTGGACTCCAACGAAGACAATTTCGCGACTCAGGCCGAGGAGGTGATCCCGGGACTGTTCTAGACCTGCGCTCTGGCCCCTGGCCGAGCCCGGCTTTCTTCCCCTAAGTCGGACCCCACGAAAACCAAGCTCGTGGATTCGGACAGGGACCAGAGTGCAGGACTAAAAGTCAACGAAGACTTATGAATAATGCATATTCCGAGATCCACCGCCCAGTGCTTCTGGACCGCTGCGTCGAACTGTTGCGGCAGGGGCTAACCGGTGACCAGCCAATAGTGGTTGATGCAACCCTGGGTCTCGGAGGTCACACCGAAGAGTTGCTTCGTCAAAATGATGCGGTAACGGTCATCGGAATCGACCGCGATCCTCAGGCTTTGGAGCTCGCGCAGCAGCGCCTGGTTGACTTCGGTTCAAGGTTCCAGGGCGTGCTGGCAACCTACGATCAAATTCCGCAGGTTTTGGAAAAGCTTGGCCTTGAGCGCATAAACGGGGCCCTGTTTGACCTCGGGGTCAGCTCAATGCAGCTCGATCGGGCGGACCGCGGTTTTGCCTATGCCCAGGACGCCCCGCTCGACATGCGCATGAATCAGCAGCAGGGCTCCACCGCCGCCGATCTGCTGGCACAGCTTTCCGAAGGAGAGCTTGCTCGCATCTTCCGTGAGCTCGGTGAAGAGCGCTTCGCCGGGCCGATTGCACGGGCTGTTGTCGCGGCCCGCACCGAATCCGCTATCGAGACCAGCGAAGAGCTGAATCGGATCGTCGAGGCGGTTGTGCCACGGGTTCCGGGCAAGCAGTCGGGCCACCCTGCCAAGCGCGTCTATCAGGCGCTGCGTATCGCGGTGAACGATGAGCTAGAAATCCTCAGAAGGGCCATTCCAGCCGCGATAGCCGCCCTTGCTCCCCAGGGCCGAATCGTTGTTATGTCTTACCACTCGCTGGAGGACGCAATCGTCAAGGCCGAATTCCAGCGTCAGTCTGTTTCCAGCACCCCGATTGAGCTTCCAGTCGAGCTCCCCGGGACTGCCCCCAAGCTCAAGGTGCTCACCAAGGGCGCCGAGCGGGCAACGGAATTTGAACTCTCTCAAAACCCAAGAGCCGCATCGGCAAGGTTGCGCGCGGCTGAAAAACTGGAGGATCGCTAATGCGAGTAATGATGCTCAACGCCCAAGACGCGAGGAAGCTACGGCCAAGCATGTGGGCGGCCGTGATTCTTGTAGCGGGAATCATCGCCGTATGGCTGGTGCAGCTAGGGCTGAACATGGTGCTCACTCAAGATGCTTACCACCTGCGCGAGCTGAAGATCGAGCGCAAGACCTTAACTACAGAGGTTCAAATCATTCAGGAAGAGGTCGACTCCCTTGCCTCTCCACAAAACCTGGCCGATGCCGCAAATCGACTGGGCATGGTGGCCAACCCCGACTCGGTGCTGCTCGACATCGAGTCTGATCGCATTTTTGGCACCCCGGAGCCGGTGAGCGCTGAAGACACCGCGGTCGCAAGTGGAAATTTGGTTGCAAACGCGGCCCTGGGTGCAACCTCGGAATTCTCCGCCGGCGCTCTTTACGCAAGTGGTTTCGAAAACGGTGTCACAACCTCGGATGACTCGGCTACTGAAGTAATTTTGCAGCAGGGAAGAATCCCCGCATCGCCAACCAGGTAGGTCTCTATGGGCAATCACGCAGCCGTAACACGGCGACTGAGCGCCTTTCTTGTTGTTCTGGCACTCCTTGTGGTAGCTCTCGGCTATCGTCTGGTGGATTTTCAGGTGGTGCGCGCTGAAGAGATTCAGGAAAAATCACTCGAACGGCGCAGCCAGACCTACGTCCTGCGTGCCCTGCGCGGCGATATTCAGGATGCAAATGGCGAGATTTTGGCGCGAACGGTATTCCGCTATGACGTTAATGCCTCTCCGAAGACTGTTGGTCCCGTCTATCGCACCGTAGATGGGGTGCGCACAGAGTACTCCGTCGCGGAGATTGCCATGGATCTCGCGCCACTGGTGGGGTTGAGCGTTGAGGAGTTGCTGAGCCGCCTGGAGGGGGACTCAGAGTACTCGTCGCTGGCAAAGCGTGTTGACGCCGCCACTTATGACGCAATCAAGAGCCTGGGCGTGCCGTGGGTTTATTTCGACACGCTCTCTGACCGGCTCTATCCAAACGGCGCCGTCGCCGGCAATCTGATCGGGTTTGTGTCCTCCGATGGAACCCCGTTGGCCGGACTGGAGCGTCAGTACAACACCTGCCTGGCGGGTATCGATGGCCAGGAGACTTTTGAGCGATCAGCTGAAGGTGTTCGCATTCCGACCTCTAACATCACCACCCAGCCAACCCAAAACGGCGGGACGCTGAATCTGACGATTGATTCAAACCTGCAGTTTTTTGCCCAGCAGGTCTTGGCTGACACGGTGAGCGAGCTAAATGCGGAGTGGGCTAGCGCAATTGTCGTTGAGGTGGAAACCGGGAAGATTTTGGCGGCCGCAGAGGCGCCGTCGGTGGATCCTAACGACGCCGGAGCGTCGGAGGCGGAGAACCGCGGCAGCAAGATCTTGCAGTTCGCGTTTGAGCCCGGCTCTATCATGAAGGCAATTTCTACCTCGATGGTGCTCGACACCGGCACCGCGACCATGTACGACACCGTAAGCGCGCCGGATCACCTGTATCTCGATTACGGTGAGTACATAAAGGACAGCTTCGGTCACGATGAGTTCAATCTAAGCCTCGCAGGAGTGCTGCGCTATTCCTCCAACACTGGCATCTATCAATTTGGCGTCCAGATTGACAAGGAGACCCGCTACAACTACCTGCAGAGATTTGGTTTTGGTAGTACCTCGAGCTTGAACTTCGAGGGCGAAAGCTCGGGAATCCTTAGGCCGGTGGAGGATTGGACCTACTCGGACAACTACACGCACCTGTTTGGTCAGGGCATCGCGGTCACCTCGCTGCAGATGGCATATGCCTACCAGGCCATCGCCAATGGTGGGGTCCGTTTGGACCCCGTGATGGTCGAGAGTTGCACTAGCCCCGAGGGCGAACTGATCTACGTTCCGGAGCAAGGCGCCACTCGCGTCCTTTCTGAGGAGTCAGCCGATACCAACCTGCTGCTGATGGAGAAGGTGGTGGAGTTCGGTGGCGTCGGAAAGACGGCGGCCGTGGACGGATACCGCGTCGCAGGCAAGACCGGAACTGCGGAGATTCGAGAGGGCGAAGGGTATGGCGACAATTATGCAATTTCGTTTTACGGCGTCGCTCCAGTGGACGATCCACAGTTTGTTGTTGGTGTCACAATCTATAAGCCTGAAGGGGTTACCAACTCCGCTAAGGCAACACCACCGTTCAAGGCGATAATGTCCCAGGCACTCAAGCACTATCGCGTGCCGCCATCGACAACTACCTCGCCCGACTACATTCCTTCAAACCGCGACGGAGAGCCCGGTGCCTAGGCTCTCTTTGCTGGCGGCCTCGCTTGGCCTCAGCGCGCCAGCAGTCGATGTCGAGATTGATCAGGTTGCAATAGGTTCTCAATTCGTCTCGGCCGGCTGCCTCTTCGTTGCTGCCCCCGGTGCTAAGCACCATGGCCTCGACTACCTATCCGATGCGCTGGATGCCGGCGCCGTCGCGATTCTGACAGACCGAGAAGGGGACTACCCAGTTCCCGCGCTGATTCATCCCGACCCGAGGTCAGTTGCCGGAGAAATCGCGCGCTTGGTTAATGACTCCGGAGCATCTGAGCTGTTTGCCGTCACCGGGACCAACGGCAAGACCTCGACCGCCTATTACCTGCGCCAGCTGCTTGAGCTTTCGGGCACTCCAACCGGCCTTCTATCCTCTGCCGAGCAGGTCATGGGCGGCGACTCTCTTGTTCCCGAGTTGACCACGCCGGAGGCTCCTAGAGTGCATCAGCTACTGTCCGAGATGCGAGCTGCTGGTCAAGAGCGCTGCGCGATTGAGGTCTCCGCCCAGGCCCTGATCCGGCATCGGGTGGACGGCTTGAGCTTTAGTGTTGCGGGCTTCACCAATCTCTCCCGCGATCATCTAGATGATTTCGGCTCGATGGAAGATTATCTGGCCGCAAAGGCAAGACTTTTTGAACCTCAGCGTTGCCAGCTGGCTGTCATCCACATCGAAGACGAGTATGGCCGAAAGCTCTTTGAAGCACTTGAGGCGCCCAAGGTTGGCCTAGGGGAGGGTCTCGACTACAACTACGCCTTTGACGGGACTTCGCTAAGAATTAGCGGAGCGCACGAGCTCACTCTTGGCTTCGCTGGCTCAGCGCTGATGGCGAAGAATTTGGCGCTTGCAGCAACCATGCTGCTGGCCAAGGGGGTCGATATTCCAGCTGGCCTGGTTGTGGACCACCAGGTCCCGGGCAGGCTGCAGTTGATCAGCGAACGCCGGCCGCATGTTTATGTTGACTACGCCCACACTCCGGCAGGGGTGCTGGCTGCGGTCTCAGAGCTATCAAGCAGCTACCCGCAGCTCACGGTCGTCTTGGGTGCAAGTGGCAATCGCGACCGGGGAAAGCGAGCGGAGATGGCTAGGGCCTGTAAGGCGGCATCGCTGCTAGTGATAACAGACCAGCACCCTCGAGATGAGGATCCGGCCCAGATTCGGGGAGAACTCGTGTCAGCCGCACAGCAGGGCGGAATAAATTTGGTCGAGAATCCAGATCCGGCGGCCGCCATAGCCGCAGCCATCGAAGCTACTGCCGAGGACGGAGCAATCCTTTGGTGTGGTCCTGGAAATCTCAAATACCGCGAAATTGCCGGCACCAAGGTCCCATTTGATGCCATCGATATCGCCAGGAAGGCGCAGAAATGATAGAGCTGACGCTCGATGAAATTGCCCGCGCCATTTCGGGTGAGCTCGTTGCAGGAGATCCGACAAGCTCGGTATCGGGAACGGTTGACACCGACTCGCGGAACTTGGGTGCGGGAGATATCTTTTTTGCCAAGTTGGGCGCAAATGATGATGGCCATCGCTACCTGCACGAGCTCACCGAGCGTGGCATTGGGCTTGCGGTGGTGTCTGAGCCAAACCTTGAGCTTGCGACAGCACAAATTGTTGTCGATGACACCGTTGTTGCCCTGTCGCTTTTGGCCGATTTCGTTCTCAGCAGAGTAAGGGAGCGAAGCGAGTTGACGGTGATTGGCATCACCGGCTCCAATGGCAAGACCTCAACTCGGGCCATGCTGGAGGCGGTGCTGGAAAACAACGGCGAGACCGTTGCTCCGATCAACTCTTACAACAACGAGGTTGGCCTGCCCCTGACAGTGTTGAAGCTCAGTCTGGACACCAAGTATCTGATTCTCGAATATGGAGCTGCGGGAGTTGGAAGCATAGAGTCGCTGGCGCGCTGGACCAGGCCTGATATCGGCGTGCAGTTAAAGGTGGGAATGGCCCATGCGGGGGAATTCGGGGGCATCGAGCAAACCGCGCAGATAAAGGCCGAGCTAATGCCCTACATAACCGGCGCTGCGATCATGAATTTTGATGACTCTCGCGTACGAGAATTTCCGTTCAAGGGCGAGACTATTGGCTTTGGCTTTTCGGCCGACTCATCGGTGAGGCTGGTTTCGACCCAGATCAGCCTCTCGGGCACAGCCATCAAGCTGGAGGCATTCGGGCAACAGCACGAGGTGCTGCTCAGGATTCTGGGGGAACATCAGGCGATGAACCTCGCAGCCACAATTGCCGTGGCCGCGAGGCTAGAGCTTGACGTTTCCAAGGCGCTAGCGGCTATTTCGAAACTCGAGATGGCCGAGCGCTGGCGAATGCAGCTCATAGAGTCACCGGCCGGCTACAGCGTTATCAACGATGCCTACAACGCATCTCCTGATTCGATGCGCGCCGCGCTGCAAACCCTTGCCACACTTGGTCGCCAGGGCCACCGAACTGTGGCGATTTTGGGCGAGATGGCGGAGTTGGGCGAGTTTTCAGCCGAAGAACACGATGCCATTGGTCGACTAGTGGTTCGACTAAACATTGACCAGCTCTTTGTGGTCGGGCAGGGTGCGAAGCTGATTCACATGGCGGCTACCCAAGAGGGCAGCTGGGATGGGGAAAGTGAATTTATCGACTCAATCAACTCAGCATTCGAGCTCATCCATGCCAAGCTATTGCCCGGCGATGTGGTGCTGGTCAAGGCCAGCAACGTTGCCGGACTCAGATTTCTCGGAGACGAATTGGCAGGTGTTGCATGAGAGCCCTTCTCGCGGCCGGCGGCATTGCGCTAGCAATATCGCTTTTTGCCACTCCGCTGTTTATCCGCCTGTTTCGTTCGCTCCAGTGGGGTCAGTTCATTCGTGACGATGGCCCCGAGTCTCATCACACCAAGCGCGGGACGCCGACGATGGGTGGCGTTGTCATCATCGCGGCAGCAGTTTCTGGCTACTTCCTGGGCAAACTAATCAATGGTGAGGCGCCGAGTGCCTCCGCACTGCTTGTAATTCTGATGATGGTCGGTCTGGGTCTGGTGGGCTTCGTCGATGATTTTCTTAAGGTGCGCAACCAGCGTTCGTTAGGCCTTGGCGGTTGGGCAAAGATTGCCGGGCAGGGCTTAGTGGCCATCGTTTTTGTGATTTTTGCGCTGCAGTTTCCGGATGCCAACGGGCTGACTCCAGCTTCCACAAACATTTCGCTGTTTAGGGACTTACCAATTGACCTGTTTGCCTGGGGTGCGGGCATTGGATTGGTGCTCTTTACAATTTGGGTGTTCCTGCTGGTTGCCAGCTCCTCAAACGGAGTCAACATTGCCGATGGTCTGGATGGGCTAGCCTCCGGGTCAGCAATTTTTGCCATTGGCGCTTACGTGGTTATTGGCTTTTGGCAATTCAACCAGTCTTGCGCAACGGCCGTGGAGAACATCTCGGCTTGCTACCAGGTCAGAGATCCGCTAGATCTCGCGGTGATTTCGGCGGCGATTGTGGGCGCTGTGCTCGGCTTTCTGTGGTGGAACACCTCACCCGCTCAGCTGTTCATGGGTGACACCGGTTCGTTGGCGCTGGGCGGCGCGCTGGCGGCCTTGGCCGTGCTCAGCCGAACCGAGTTGCTACTGGTGCTAATTGGCGGAATCTTTGTGATCGTCACCGGTTCGGTAGTGATTCAGCGAGTGTTCTTCAAGCTGACCAAGTGGCGCACAGGAACCGGGAAACGGGTGTTCCTCATGTCGCCGTTGCACCACCACTTTGAGCTCAAGGGCTGGGCGGAGATCACGATCGTTGTCCGGTTCTGGATCATTGCGGCGCTGTGCGTGGCGGCCGGAGTGGGACTCTTCTACGTCGAGTGGATCTACGGCATATGATGCTGCCCAATTCCTGGCATGCAAACTGGTCGGGCCTGAAGGCGGTGGTTGTCGGGCTCGGCAAATCTGGTTTTAGCGCAGTGGACACCCTTGTTGAGCTGGGGGTGGAGGTTGTTGCCATTGGGGCATCGGCGGATCCACAGCTGATCGAGCTGACCGAGGTTGTCGGAGCTAGATTCATAGCCAGCGATTCGCCCGAGGTGCTGGATGAGATTGGCATCAGCCCCGATTTTGCCGTTGTATCGCCCGGTTTCGCGCCGGCTCACCCATTGGTTCAGGCCTTGCAGGACTCCGAGGTCCCAATTTTCTCTGATCTAGACCTGGCTTGGCGACTGCGCGACAAGGTCATTGGCGATCAGCTCTGGCTCGGCATCACCGGGACCAACGGCAAGACGACCACCGCGGAGTTGGCCGCACATATGTTGGTTACGGCCGGGGTTCCCGCGGTTGCCTGCGGCAACATCGGCAACCCAATCCTGGATGCCATCCGCGATCCGGCAGGTTTCCAGGTTTTAGTTGTCGAGCTCTCTTCCTTCCAGCTTCACTACAGCGGGGAGATTCAATTTCACGCATCGGCATTTCTCAACTTTGCCGATGACCACATTGACTGGCACGGCTCCAAGGAAAGCTACCTGGCAGCAAAATCCAAGGTTTTCCATGGCACCGCGAGCGCCATCATCTTCAACGAGCAAGATGCGACAACCTTGAGGGCGGCCGAGCAGGCTGAGGTGCAGGAGGGATGCCGCGGAATCGGCTTCTCCCTTGCCATCCCACAGCCCTCCAGCGTCGGATACGTCGAGGAGATACTGGTCGACCGAGCCTTCTTGGATAATCGAACCGAGGCCGCGCTAGAGATCGCCACCGAGGAGGAGATCGCCCAGATCGCGCCGATTTCGGATCAGCTGCGCGCAAACGTGGCTGCGGCCACGGCGCTAGTGCGCTCCCTTGGCATCGAACCGGCCAAGATCGCTGCGGCGATAAAGACCTTCGAGCTCTCACCGCACCGAAATCAGACCGTGGCAACCATCGACCAGGTTAGATACGTGAATGATTCCAAGGCGACCAATCCCCACGCCGCGGATAGCTCGCTCAGTAGCTACCAGAACATTCTCTGGATCGTGGGGGGCCTATTCAAGGGGGCCGATCCGGGCGATCTTGTCACAAAACACGCTGGGCGCTTGAAGGCGGCGATTTTGATAGGGGACGACACGCAGCTGCTGCAAGAGCGTTTTGCCCAGTTGGCACCGCAGATTCCGCTTAGGGTCATAAGTGGAGACGATGTGATGGCTTTGGCAGTTGAGCAGGCTAGAGACCTCGCGAGCGCGGGGGATACCGTTTTGCTCGCCCCTGCAGCGGCCTCAATGGACCAGTTCGACTCTTACCAAGATCGCGGAAATAAGTTCATTGCCGCGGTAGATCGGCTGCGCGCATGACCGCGACAGCCCCAAAGCGAATTATGACTCGTGCGGCAATGAGCACCCAGGGAGTGGTGCTGGCAAGCCTGACAATTATCATCGTCGGCCTCGGTCTGATCATGGTTGGATCAGCCTCGGCAGTCGACTCCTATCAGGCGACCGCCAATGCGGCATCCGGCCTGGTTGACCAGGCCCTATTCGCTGGCCTGGGTCTAGTCGGCATGTTTGTTGCCTCGAGGCTCCCCATCTCTCTTTACCGCAGATCGGCCATGGTCTATCTCTATTTCTGGCTGGCGCTGCAGCTTGCGACAGTGCTGTTCGGAGTCGAGATTAATGGAAACCGCAACTGGCTCGATCTCGGTATAACACGCATTCAGCCATCCGAGTTCTTGAAGCTGGCGCTGATTCTTGCCCTCGCGCATCTGCTGTCACAACTGGGCTCATCCAAAGAGCAAAACCGTGGCATCTGGACCACAGTCTTTTTCTACTCGGGCATCAGCCTGGTGCTGGTGGTGCTGATGGGTAAGGACATGGGTACCGGTGTGGTCATCGCCCTGTTCCTGATGGGCATGTACCTGTTTGCCGGGATGAGGGTTTTCACATGGCTTTTCATGATGTCCATGGGCGTCATAGCAGCCCTGGGCCTGATTTGGCTCTCGCCTTCACGTCGCGTTCGGTTCGAGGCCTGGCTGTTTCCCGAGTCAGCCGATCCGATGGGGGTTCGTTGGCAGTATGAGCACGGGACCTGGGCGCTGGCATCCGGTGGAATATTTGGCACCGGACTGGGCCGCTCCAAGCTCAAGTGGAATTGGATTCCGGAGGTAGAAAACGACTTCATCTTTGCCGTGATTGGTGAGGAGCTTGGTCTGTTGGGTGCCATGGTGACGATTGTCCTGTTCTTCGCCATGGGAATCACGCTGTTTTCCATTGCCAAGAGTCAGACAAATGCCTTTAGTCGAAACATTGTCATTGGGGTAATGCTCTGGATAGTGCTGCAGGCCTTCGTAAATATCGGTGTTGTGCTCGGGCTGTTTCCCGTCTTAGGCGTCCCACTACCGCTGATTTCCAAGGGCGGCTCATCGCTGATTTCGACAATGGCCGCAGTCGGGGTCGTCTTAGCTGTCGAGCGGGATCGAATAGTACATTTGGGCAGGACTCGCTAGTGCGCTTCCTATTAGCCGGTGGCGGCACCGCCGGGCATGTCAATCCGCTGCTGGCGCTGGCGCAGTCGCTGCAGCAATCTGGTCATGAGGCAATTGCGCTGGGAACCAGGGAGGGTCTTGAGGCAAGGCTGGTGCCAGAGCGCGACGTTGAACTTATTACGGTCCCCAAATTGCCATTACCGAGAAAGCTGACCCTCGCCGCACTGACATTCCCATTCAGGCTCATTTCGGCGGCACTTAGGGTCAGGGCGGTAATCAAGCGGCGCGAGATTTCAGCGGTCGTCGGCTTTGGTGGCTATGCATCGGCGCCGGCCTATTTGGCGGCGAAGCTGGCTGGAGTGCCGATGGTGGTGCACGAGGCCAATGCCAAATCCGGCTTCGCCAACCGGCTTGGGGTCAAACTGGGTGCCAAGGCCGCAGTGGCCTTTGCCAATTCCGATATTGGACCCGCGGAGCTGGTGGGCATGCCGCTGCGGGCAGAAATCCTGAGCTCGGCTGCCCAGTATGACAAGCAGCAGGCAAGGGTTGAACTAGGACTAGACCCCATGCTGCCAACTCTCTTGGTCACCGGAGGCTCGCTGGGCGCTAGATCGATAAACATTGCGGTTTTGGAGGCGCTCGAAAGCCTGCTTCGGGCTGGCATTCAGGTGCTGCACATCGTTGGCGATAAGGCCGAGCTACCCCAGCGCGAGGAGCAGGGCTACATGAGGATGGCCTACTGCAAGCGGATGGATGCTGCCATAGCGGCAAGCGATTTGGCCATCTCGCGCGCCGGAGCCAGCACGGTGAGCGAATTTTCCGCCTGCGGCCTTCCGGCGATCTATGTCCCGTATCCGGTTGGCAATGGCGAGCAGCGCTACAACGCCGAGGGGCCGGTCGGCGCCGGCGCAGCATTACTTGTCGATGATCGGGATTTCAATGCGGAATACATCCGCTCCAAAGTGATACCCACCATGAGTCACCAGAAGACGCTAAATCGCATGGCGGCCAGTGCTCTGGAGGTTGGAATCTCCGATGGCACAGAGCGTCTAAAGCAGTTGGTGTTGGCCTCGGTGGATACTAGTAGCCGTGATTAAGCCCGACTATTCCCAACCGGTTCCAGCCGACCTCGGCCACGTTCATTTCATTGGAATCGGCGGCTCCGGCATGAGCGGCCTCGCTCGGCTGCTAGTTGGCATGGGGCACCTCGTAACAGGGAGTGACGTTCGAGACTCAACCAACATCGCGAGCCTGCGCGAGCTTGGAGTCAACATTTACATCGGCCACGATGCGGATCGTCTTGGCACCCCAGACACGGTAGTTGTCACCAGTGCGCTCTGGCCAACAAATCCTGAGTACCTCAAGGCAAAAGAGCTTGGAATACCGGTGTTGCACAGATCTGCGCTGTTGGCTCACCTGGCCTCTCGCGGAAAACTGATTGCCATCGCGGGCGCTCACGGGAAGACCACGAGCACCGGGATGATTATTACTGCGCTGCGCCGGCTGGGCGCGGACCCCTCGTTCGTCAACGGCGGTGTAATCCAGGAGTATGGCGCCTCTAGCGCCTTTGGTGCCGGCCAACACTTTGTTATTGAGGCAGATGAGTCGGATAGTTCTTTTTTGCACTACGACACCGCGGTGGCGCTGATCACCAACGTCGACCCTGACCATTTGGATCACTTCGGCTCGCTTGAGGCCTTTCAAGGAGAATTCGCAAAATTCGCCTCGGCTGCCAGCGACTTCGTTGTGATTTCGGCCGATGACCCGGGCGCAGTGGCCACCAAAGAACTCATCGAGCACGAGGACGTGGTCCTTTTTGGGGCCTCTGTTGCGGCGGACTTCCAAATCTCAAATGTCGACGCCTCGGGCCCACAGGCGAGCTTCACAATTTCACACCAAGGTAAGAGCACCAATGTGACACTTCAGCTTGCGGGGGCTCACAATGCGCTGAATGCCGCGGGAGCCATCGCTGTTTTGGTAAAGCTGGGGTTTGACTTTGTAGCGGCCGCCGATGCAGTCTCTGGTTTTGCCGGCACGCAGCGCCGGTTTGAGATGCACGGGCAAGTTAGGGATGTCAGCGTATATGACGATTTTGCGCACCATCCAACGGAGGTTGCCGCTGCACTTTCCGGCGCCCGGGCAGTTGTGGGCGAGGGGAAGCTCATCACGGTCTTCCAGCCACATCTGTATAGTCGCACCCGCATCTTCGCCCAGGAGTTTGCCGAGGCTTTGGCGCTTAGCGACCAAGTGGTGATCACCGACGTTTACGGAGCCCGTGAGGACCCAGAGCCCGGAGTGACCGGAGAGACGATTTCGTCACGCTTTTCCGATGCGAGCCAGGTTCACTACGTACCAAAGTGGGAGGATGTGCCAGCTGCCGCCGCCGCCTTGGCCGGGCCGGGAGATTTCATCATCACGATGGGTTGCGGCGACATCTACCGCATGGTTCCAGACCTCCTCGGTGCCCTAGAGGCTTGAAATGAAAAGACCAACTCGGGAGCTGGTCCGCGAAGAGCGCCGGCGACTTGGAAAGAAAGTCAAGCCCGCTCGAAAGACGTCGGGATTCACCATTTGGGGACGCATCCTGTTCATCCTCACGCCATTGCTGCTGGCATCCTTGGTGGCAGCCAGCTATCTGACCCCGCTGTTCGCAATTGAGCGCATATCGGTCACCGGTAACGAGCGCATTCCGTCCGCTGAGGTCGCTTCGGCCTTGGATGATCTGGTGGGTAGGGCGCTGCCGACGGTGAGCGAGACAGAGGTCGCAACCTTGCTCGCGGATTTTGGGCTAATCGAGACCTTCGCTCTCCAGGCCGAGCCCCCCAACACCTTGAGAATCAAGATTCGCGAGCGTCAGCCACTGGTGCTGTTGGTTCGTGGTGGGCAGAACCTGATGTATGACGCAGCGGGAATTGAAATTGGTCCAACGGATCAGCTGGGTGAGTATCCATTCTTCGTCTTCGACGGGGACCCATTGGAGGATGCTCGCTATCGCGTAGGAATGGAGCTACTGCTCTCGCTTCCGGTAGAGATTTATCAGGAGATCTTTGCGCTTGAGGTCTCTAACGCACTCACCATAAGGCTCGAGCTAAAGGAGCAAAATCTGCAGGTTATTTGGGGTGGCACGGATGATCCGCTGCTCAAGTCAGAGGTGCTGCTCTCGCTGATCGCGACCGGACTGGACGATGGGGTCACAGTTGATGTTTCTTCGCCAACTTCGCCAGTGGTGCGGCACCCCAATTAGCTTCTCGCTATCTCGCGACACGCCCAACGCGCTAAGGGAGCCAGGGCCCCACACCATCTAACTTCTTCGCGCTAAATGAAAACTTTTTGCAAAGTTAAGCCTCAGCCTTAACTTGAAAGTTTCGGAGCAGGAGGCAGAGAAGTGAACCAGCCCAATTACCAGGCAGTTATTAAGGTTGTCGGCGTCGGCGGCGGAGGAGTAAATGCGCTCAACCGCATGATCCAGTCGGGCCTGCGCGGCGTAGAGTTCGTCGCGGTCAACACCGATGCCCAGGCCTTGCTCATGAGCGACGCCGATGTCAAGCTCGACATCGGTCGTGACATCACCCGCGGCCTTGGAGCCGGAGCTGACCCGGAGGTCGGGCGCCGTGCTGCAGAGGAGCACGAGGGTGAGATTGAGGCTGCGCTCAAGGGTGCAGACATGGTCTTTGTTACTGCAGGCGAGGGCGGTGGAACCGGAACTGGAGCCGCCCCGATCGTCGCGAGGATTGCCAAGCGACTAGGTGCCCTGACTGTCGGAGTGGTGACTCGCCCGTTCAACTTTGAGGGCAAGCGCCGTGCCGTTCAGGCCGATGAGGGAATCAAGGCACTTCGCGAGGAAGTCGACACACTGATTGTGGTTCCGAACCAGCGCTTGCTTGAGATGTCGAACAAGAAGATCTCCGCCCTGGAGGCCTTCATGACTGCGGACGATGTCTTGCGAGCGGGTGTTCAGGGCATTAGCGACCTGATCGTCGTTCCAGGGCTCATCAACCTCGACTTCAACGACGTAAAGAGCGTCATGCAGGGTGCAGGCTCCGCGCTCATGGGCATTGGAACCGCTAAGGGCGATGATCGCGCCATCCGCGCCGCTGAGATTGCCGTTTCCTCGCCACTGCTCGAGGCAACCATCGAGGGTGCACACGGCGTTCTGCTTCTGGTTCAGGGTGCATCCGATCTAGGTCTGCACGAGATCGACGACGCCGCTCGACTGGTTCAGGAAGCGGTACACCCCGAGTCGAACATCATCTTCGGCGCCACCATTGAGGACACCCTGGGTGACGAAGTTCGCATAACCGTTATTGCCGCCGGATTCGACGGGGGAGAGCCGAAGCACCGCAAGTTTGAAGCGACCGCACTCGGCGTCGCCGCCTTTGAGGCCGCCACCGCCGATGCCGATGCGCCACTCGATGCTGAGGCTGCAGATGAGGCGGTCGCCGAGGTGGAGGCACCAAGCTTAGAGGCAGAGGAGCTGGAGCCCGCAATCGCCAAGCGAAGCGAATCTGGCTTGTTTGGTGACGATCTAGACCTTCCTGAATTCTTCCGCTAATGAGCCTGGCTGAGCGCTACCGCTCAGTTTCCGAGCGCGTTGCCGCCGCGACCAGACACTCCGGCCGCGATGCCAGCGACGTGTCCATGATTGTGGTTACCAAGCACCATCCGGCCTCGTTGGTGCGCGAGCTTTATGAGCTTGGGCACCGGGAGTTTGGTGAGAATCGAGACCAGGAGGCTGGCCCCAAAGCCAGGGAAGTAGCGGAACTTGGTTGTGATGGTGCCACTTGGCATTTTGTGGGCCAGTTGCAGTCAAACAAGGTGAAATCGGCACTGCGTTACGCAAGCTTCGTCCATTCAATCGATCGGCCATCACTGGTCAAAGAGCTGGGCAAGCAGCTAGCTAAAACAGATCGGCGCATCTCGGGCTTCATAGAGCTGAACCTCACCGATGATCCAGGCCGCGGGGGAGTGGACGAAGAAGATCTTTTGGCTCTGGCCGAGGATGTCCTGGAAGCGGATCTTCCCCTTTTGGGGGTCATGGCCGTTGCGTCCTTGAATAACGATCCGCGCACCGATTTTGAGCGCGCGGTGAAAATGTCCCAAAAGCTTCAAACGCTCGCTCCCGAAGCTTCCAAGCTCTCGATGGGGATGAGCGACGATTTTGAAATCGCGATTGCAATGGGTGCGACACACATACGAGTTGGCAGCGCAATAACGGGCCCGAGGCCAACTACCACCTAGTCTGGAGGGAAGATTTAGGAGCAAGTTATGGGCGTTATGAATTCTGTATTGTCATTTTTCGGATTTGGATCCAGCGAGGCAGCGCCGTCCGATGGGGCTGCAAAGCCTAAGCCCGCCGCTCCCAGGCCTAGGCGGACAGCTGACATGTCAGAGATTGTCACGCTAGAGCCGCAGAGCTACCAGGATGCCAAAGAAGTCGCTGCGCACTATCGTCAGTCAGTTCCGGTTATCGTGAACATTGGCGAGCTCAGCGAGGCCGATGCACGTCGAATCGTGGATTTCATGATCGGGCTAAAGGAAGGGCTTGAGGGAAGCCTCAGCCGCGTCACGCAGAAGGTGTGGCTGCTGAGCCCGGCTAACGTATCGGTTACCGACACCGATAATGACGGCGAAGTGGACGAAGAGCTAATCTAGCCCGGTGAGTATTGTCGGCCTCGTCCTCTACTGGGCGCTACAAATTTTCTTCTACGCCATGATCGGGCGGTTCATAGCTGATCTGGTCATGGGTATGAACCCAGGATGGCGGCCAAAAGGAATCCTGCTGCCGATTTTGGATTTTGCATACACTCTCACCGATCCACCGCTGAAGTTTGTGCGCAGGTTCGTGCCTCCACTTAGGCTTGGCTCTATTTCAATTGACCTGGCCTGGACCCTGGTGCTTTTTGGAGTCATTATTTTGCAAGGCTTTGCCCGCACCATCTAACTGGCAATAACATAGGGAAAGATTTTCCACAGCTACGGAAGGGCAAACGATGGGGTTGACTCCTGAGGACATTCTGGCCAAGCGGTTTCAGATCACAAAGTTCCGCGAAGGCTATGACCAGGATGAGGTGGATGACTACCTAGACGAGGTCGTCATCGAACTCCGCAAGATCATTGCCGAGAACGAAGAGCTCAAGTCAAGATCCGCCACCGGAGAAAGTGCTTCCGGTGATGTAGCGGCCGACGAAATGACTACATTCCCAACTGCTATCGACCCAACTCCGGCCCCGACAGCTGAGGACACGGACGCCTCCAGAAGCATCATTGAGCTGGCGCAGAAACTGCACGCCGATCATGTTCACGAGGGCAAGGTGAAGCGCGAGCAGCTGATCCGTGAGGCTCAGCGCGAGGCCACCCGATTGGTACGAGACGCCGAAGCTCAGGCTCGTGAAATCTTGAACCAGATGGAGCTGGACCGCAGGAGCGTTGAGAGCTCGATTGAGGACTTGAAGCGATTCGAGTCCGAGTATCGGGCCAAGCTGCGCGATTACATCCAGGGTCAGCTCTCCCAGATTCTTTCTGAAGAGGCCTACGCAGACCTTTCCGGAGAGGTAGACCCGGCGGAGGAGCCCGAGGTAGACATTGAGTACTACGATCAGGCTCCGGTTGTACTGGGTGCCGACGCGGTTGAGGACGAGGCTGAGGACGAAGACTTAGAGGAGACTGGTCTTGAGGTTTCTGCGTCTGCGGAGCTGACGGACGAAGACGAAGAAGACGGTGAGCAAACCCGCTAGCAGACTGCTCTTCCTTCCAATTGCTCTGGTAATTGTTGGATTAGATCAGGCCACAAAATTCTGGGCCGAGGCAACTTTGGTTGGCAAGGGCTCGGTTCCCGTCCTCGGAGAGCTCTTGCAGTTTCGCCTTGCCTATAACGATGCAGCGGCCTTTTCTCTAGGAGTTGGCGCCACATGGGTGCTGACCACAATTTCACTTGTCGCCTCTTTAGCCTTGCTCTTCTATGCCCCAAGGGCGAAGACCCTCATCTGGGGTGTGATTGCCGGCCTCGCCCTCGGTGGGGCGGTGGGGAACCTGATTGATAGAGCTTTCAAGGCACCTGCTTTCTTCAATGGCCATGTTGTGGATTTCCTTCAGATTCCATTCAACTTTCCAATTTTCAACCTTGCTGACACCTTCTTGGTCACCGCAGTTGCGCTTGCCATTTTGCGTACAGTTCTGGGCGATGAGATTGGTGGCGGGCGTGCAAAATAAGCTCCTTCCGGTGCCAGATGCGAGAGTGGGCGACCGCCTCGATGCTGGACTGGCAAAGATGCTCGGAATTTCCAGGACCCACGTTGCCGCACTGATTGATTCAGGCAAGGTCTGGGTCGATGGTCAACCCGCCCAAAAGAGCATGAAGCTAGCAGCCACGAATATGGTTGAAGTGGACCTTGAGGAGCAGATTAGCGAGATCTTGGTAGAGGCCGATGACGTCGCTGAGCTTGGCATTGTCTTCCAAGACGAGCACATCGTCGTGGTGGATAAGCCGGCGGGAGTGGTGGCCCATCCATCGCAGGGGTTCTCCGGCCCCAGCGTTCCGGGTGTTCTACTGGCACGCGGCATTCAGTTGAGCACATCGGGAGCTAGTGAGCGCCAGGGCATAGTACAGCGCCTTGATGTCGGAACGAGTGGCCTGATGGTGTTAGCTAAGGGGGAGCGGGCGTATTCTGTTCTCAAGCAGGCGTTTCGCGACAGAGTGGTCAAGAAGACCTACCACGCTCTCGTGCAGGGCCACCCCGATCCGGCATCGGGAACGATTGACACACCAATTGCCAGAAGCATGCGCCACGACTACAAGTTCACGATTTCTCGCGACGGCAAACCCGCGGTTACCCACTACAGTCTGCTCGAGCTGCTACCCGCAGCTGCGCTGATGGAGGTGGGGCTAGAGACGGGAAGAACCCATCAAATCAGGGTTCACTTCTCCCACTTCAATCATCCCCTGGTGGGCGACCCGCTCTATGGCTCCGACCCCGTTTTGGCTCAGCGATTGCAGTTGGACAGACAGTGGTTACATGCAGTGAAGCTGGGGTTCAGTCACCCGATTTCAGGGGATTGGGTTGAATTTGAGTCAAACTATCCGGCAGATTTAGAAAACGCACTGAGTCAGCTGCGCGATGTGAATTTCCGGCTTTAGCATTGACTTCTACTCAAGCGTTGTGAAGGTGTGATGTGACAGATAAATCGTTCGTTCACCTGCACAACCACACCGAGTATTCAATGCTCGATGGCGCCGCGCGCATCAAGCCGCTCGTCGCCAAGGCCGCGGAGCTAGAGATGCCCGCGATTGCGATGACCGATCATGGCAATACACACGGCGCTTACGAATTTTGGAAACAGGCAACCGCAGTTGGGGTGAAGCCAATAATCGGGATGGAGGCCTATCTCGCACCTGGATCGCGCCTCGAGCGCTCGAAGGTGCGCTGGGGCGATGGCGGAGAGGACGACGTCTCGGCAGGCGGCGCCTACTCCCATCTGACCCTCTGGGCAACCGACAATCAGAGCATGAACAACCTGTTTCGGCTCTCTTCTGAGGCATACCTTTCCGGCTACTACTTCAAGCCGCGACTAGACCGCGAGCTTCTCGCGAAGTATGGGAAAGGAATCATCGGCACCACAGGCTGCCCAGGCGGGGAGGTGCAAATTCGGCTCCGCATGGGTCAATACGACGAGGCCCTCAAGACTGCGGGAGAGTTTAGGGACATTTTCGGTGCTGAGAACTACTTCGTAGAGGTGATGGACCACACCCTTGACATCGAGAAGAGAGTCCGTGACGACCTGCTGCGCCTAGCCAAAGATCTGGACTTGCCACTGGTGGGCACCAACGATTTGCACTACGTGGATCAGCACGACGCAAAAGCGCACGAGGCTCTGCTATGCGTGCAAACGGGAACCAATCTGGACGACCCGAACAGATTCCGGTTTGAGTCCCAAGAGTTTTATCTCAAATCAGCTTCGCAGATGCGAAAGTTGTTCTCGGAGATCCCAGAGGCTGCGGACAACACGCTCTTGATTGCGGAGCGGTGCGAGGTCAATTTCGAGAAGCAAGATCTCATGCCGAGGTTCCCCGTACCAGAGGGGCAGACCGAGGCCGACTGGTTCCAGCGTGAGGTCTGGGAGGGCATGAATCGCCGTTTCCCCGGGGGCTATTCCGATAAACACAAGGAGCAGGCCGCCTACGAAATAGATGTAATCATCAAGATGGGATTCCCTGGCTATTTCCTTGTTGTTGCTGATTTCATTGCCTGGGCCCGCGAGCAGGGAATTCGAGTGGGGCCTGGCCGCGGTTCGGCCGCGGGTTCGTTAGTTGCCTATGCGCTCGGCATAACTGAGCTTGACCCGCTGGCTCATGATCTGATCTTCGAGCGCTTCTTGAATCCGGAGCGCTTGTCCATGCCCGATATCGATGTTGACTTTGACGATCGAAGGCGACCAGAAGTTATTCGCTATGTCACTGAAAAATATGGCGATGATCGGGTCGCGCAGATTGTCACCTTCGGAACCATCAAGGCGAAGCAAGCACTAAAGGACTCCGCCCGAGTTCTCGCCAAGCCCTATTCGGTAGGTGAAAAGCTCACCAAGGCCATGCCCCCGATGGTCCTTGGGCGAGACGTCAGCCTGAACGATGTTGTGGATAGCAAATCGGAGCGCTACGCCGAGGCCGCCGAGTTCAGGGAACTCGTAGAAAGCGATGCCGATAGCAAGCAGGTGTTTGAGCTGGCACAGGGCCTGGAGTCACTGAAGCGGCAATCCGGTGTTCACGCGGCCGGTGTGATCATGAGTGCCCTACCGCTGATGGACGTAATTCCGATTATGAAGCGCGAGGAAGACGGCGCAATTATTACTCAGTTTGACCAGCCACCCTGCGAGGATCTGGGGCTGCTCAAAATGGACTTCTTGGGTCTGCGCAACCTCACTGTCATTGACGACGCGCTAGACAACATCCGAAAGAACCGAGGAGAGGAGGTGGTTCTTGAGGAGCTCGATCTAGACGCTGACGAGAACACCTACGCCCTGCTTTCTCGAGGTGACACCCTCGGGGTGTTCCAGCTCGATGGCGGAAACATGCGCTCCTTGCTGAAGATGTTGAAGCCAACGGAGTTCGAGCACATTTCCGCGGTTATCGCGCTCTATCGTCCGGGTCCGATGGGTATGAACTCCCACACCAACTACGCCCAGCGCAAGAATGGACAGCAGGAATCTGGAGCAATTCACCCGGAGCTGGCGGAGCCGCTGAGCGAGATTCTCGACCCCACCTATGGCCTGATTGTCTATCAGGAGCAGGTTATGGCCGCGGCTCAAAAGGTGGCCGGTTACACGCTCGGGCAGGCAGATTTGTTGCGTCGTGCGATGGGTAAGAAGAAGCCGGAAGAGCTAGACAAACAGTTTGAAATATTTACCTCGGGAATGCAGCAAAACGGATTTTCCAAAGAGGCGATAAAGGCGCTCTGGGACACGCTGCTGCCATTCGCAGACTACGCCTTCAACAAGGCGCACTCGGCGGGATACGGCGTGTTGAGCTACTGGACTGCATATCTGAAGGCCAACTATCCAGCCGAGTTTATGGCGGCCCTGCTAACGAGCGTCAGCGACTCCAAAGACAAACTCGGGTTGTATCTGAACGAGTGCCGCAAAATGGGCCTGAAGGTCTTGCCTCCAGATGTGAACGAGTCGATTCACGTCTTTGCCGCCGTTGGTGAGGACATTCGTTTCGGTCTCGGTGCCGTTCGAAACGTTGGAAAAAATGTTGTGGACAGCATTGTTGCCGCGCGTGAGGACGCTCAGTTTGTTGGTTTTGAGGACTACCTGACTCGGGTCTCACCCCAGGCGAGCACCAAGCGCGTTGTTGAATCCCTGATCAAGGCTGGAGCCTTCGACTCATTGGGCCACACACGCAGATCCCTGATCGCGATCCACGAGGAGGCGATTGACGCCACCGCAGTATTGAAAAAAGAGGCTGCATCCGGCCAGATGGACCTCTTCGGCGGGCTTGAGGAAGACAGCGCCGTCTCGGTGCAGATTCCTGATCTACCGGAGTGGACCAAGCGCGATTTGCTCTCCCACGAGCGTGAAATGCTGGGGCTCTACGTCTCGGACCACCCGCTTGCAGGCATGGAGGCCGAACTCATGCGGCGCTCAGACATGGGCACCGCCGCCCTGCGCGAGAGCGATATTGCCGATGGCGAGACGGTCACGATTGCTGGGCTGGTGACTCAAGTTCAGCACAGAATCGCCCGAGCATCTGGAAATCAGTATGGTCAGGTGACGCTGGAGGATTTCTCGGGAGAAGTCCAGGTGATGTTTATGGGCAAAACCTACCAAGCGAATCGCGAGCTGCTAGAAGCAGATCGAACAGTAGCAATTCGAGGCCGCATCTCCCGCCGCGACGATGAGGTGGTAATTCAGGCCTACTCCATCGAGCAGATTGAGGCTGGCCGGGAAAACGGCGGTGTCCTGGTGCTCAATATTCAAGAGGCGGGCACATCAGCCGACCAACTGGAAAAACTAGGGGAGATTCTGCAGCTGCATCCCGGCCCCGTCGAAGTTCAGGTCAAGCTCCACGGCAGGAGCGGAACGTCTCACTTCATGCTTCCGCACCGAGTTGGAATTGGCCACGACCTCTTCGGCGAGCTGAAGGCGCTGCTGGGCCCTGACTCGGTCAGCTAGCTGTTATCGGCCAGCTTCTCACCGATGGTGTAGTAGCCCCGTTGGAAATAAACCAGCGGCTTGCTGGGAACCGCGGAAACCCTCGATGACTCGACCTCAAGCACGACTACAGCATTTGACTCGACCTCGAAGCGCTCTCGAATCCTGCCCACCAAGATCGCCGGGCACTGTTCAAAAATAGGCACATTTCCCTGCCCGGTTGCCTCGTCTCCCGTGAATCGCTGATCCTTTGGGCCAGCTAGGCGCTGGGCTAGGTGGAGAGTGTTTGCGTCAAGGGTGTGAAGTGCGACAGGACTTCCCGCTACCAAGTGTGGATAGCTCGACGAGCCCTGAGCGATGTTGAAGGAAACCAGTGGCGGCGTAGAGCCCAGAGACGTGACCGAGGAGGCCGTGAATCCAATGGGGTTTCCGTCAGAATCGAGAGCCGTTATTAGGGCTATCCCCGATGCGTGGTTGCGGAAGACGGATCTGAGGGCTTCGCTTCCGGTGAGATCAAAATCATTATTTGTCATCTTTATCTCAGATAAGGTTAGGGCATCACTTTCACCTATGCAGGAACTTGAATGCGCAGATTGCAATGGCTCTATCCGGTAACGGCAGCGTCAGTGAGGGAGCACCTGCCACGGGCCGAGGTTTCAATCGAATCCGTATCCTCATCGGTCCAGCAAATTATTGACGAGGTTAGAGAGCGCGGGCTAGCGGCCTTGCAAGAGCACGCCGAACGCTTCGATTCAGTTGTGCCAACCTCATTCCGTGTATCCAGTGAAGACCTAGCTACCGCGGAGCGAGAGCTTGATCCTCAGCTCAAGAGGGCAATTGAGCTTTCCATTGAGCGAGTCAGGAAGGTCTCGCAGGCGCAGCTGCCTCTTTCGGTTACAACGGAGCTGACAGCAGGCGGCGAGGTGACGACCAGATACGTCCCCGTGGATTCGGTCGGGCTCTACGTGCCCGGCGGAAAGGCTGTCTACCCCTCGTCCGCAATCATGAATGTGGTTCCAGCGCAGGTGGCAAAGGTTCCGCGAATAGTGATTTGCTCTCCGGCGCAAGCAGAATTTGGAGGTAAGCCACACCCCGCCATCTTGGCTACTGCCGCGCTACTTGGGGTGGATGAGGTTTATGCGATCGGCGGCGCCAGCGCCGTTGCGGCCTTTGCCTATGGAGTTTCGGAAATCGACTTCGAGCCAACGCGATTGGTTACGGGCCCAGGAAATATCTTCGTCGCTGCCGCGAAGAGACTGCTTCGCTCGCAGATTGGCATCGATTCGGAGGCTGGTCCGACCGAGATTATGGTGATTGCTGATGACAGCGCAGATCCGGGGTTTATCGCAGCGGATCTGATCTCGCAGGCCGAACACGATGAGAACGCAGCAAGCGTTCTGTTGACCGACTCGGCCGAGCTGATTGACGCTGTCGAGCTTGAGCTGCAGCGCCAGGTGCCCAACACGGCAAACCGCGCGCGCGTAGAGAGTGCACTCAATGGTGACCAGTCGGCTTTGGTGCTGGTTGAAGACGTTTCACAGGCCGCTGCAATCGCAAACGAATACGCCACCGAGCACCTGGAGATTCAAACCCGTGAGGCACCGACAGTTGCGGACCAAATCAGCAATGCCGGGGCGATTTTTGTTGGTCCCTATTCTCCGGTTTCGCTCGGCGATTATCTAGCAGGATCTAACCATGTGCTTCCAACGGGTGAGCAGGCAAAGTTCTCCTCCGGCCTGAACGTGCTGAGCTTTCTGCGGAGTCAGCAGATAATCCAGTATGACAAGTCAGCGCTTGAAAACACCACCGATGCGCTAGTGACTTTTTCCCACGCCGAGGGCCTCTCCGCCCATGGAGACGCCTCCAGCGTTAGGTTTGGAAAATAATGCATTGCCCATTCTGTAGACACGCGGACTCTAGAGTCATCGACTCCCGCACCTCTGACGATGGCTCGGCAATCAGGCGAAGGCGACAGTGCCCTTCGTGCCAGAAGCGGTTCACCACGATTGAAACTGCGTCACTGATGGTCACAAAGCGCTCTGGCGTGACAGAGCAATTTTCTCGGGACAAGATCATCTCTGGCGTCCGGAAGGCCTGCCAGGGAAGACCTGTGACTGATGCTGACTTGGCGCTGTTGGCCCAGCAGGTTGAGGAGGCGCTGCGCGCAACCGGTTCCGCGTCCATTGAGGCGCAGGATATTGGGTTGGCGATACTGGAACCACTGCGAAACCTAGACCATGTTGCCTACATGAGATTCGCCAGCGTCTATCAGGCCTGGGACTCGCTGGATGATTTCCAAGCTGCGATCGAAGACCTCAACGGCTGATGTACCGGTTTCTCTTCAATGCCCTCCTGAAGCGCCTTGATCCTGAATTTGCGCACTCGCTCGGTGTCCTAGCCATTCGCGTCATGCGCTGGATAGATTTGGTCCCACCTAATCCACCCTCGGAGACGGTGCGCGTGGCTGGAATCGAATTTAGAAACCGCATTGGAATTGCAGCCGGTTTCGACAAGAACGCAAAGCTTGTCTACGAACTCGGCTTGCTTGGGTTCGGTCACGTTGAGATTGGCACTGTCACCGCTCTAGCGCAGCCCGGTAACCCAAAGCCAAGGCTCTTCAGGCTGCCCAATCACCGCGCGCTGATAAACCGCATGGGCTTCAACAACGATGGTGCCGACGCGGTCGCCGAGCGCCTTGCCTCATTGCGAAAGTTAGAGCAAAAGAGGCGGCTAAGAAGGGCCATGAAGCTTCCGGTAATCGGGGTCAACATTGGCAAGTCGAAGGTTGTGGAGCTAACGGAGGCGGCATCTGACTACGCCTACAGCGCCGAGAAACTAGCCCCTTTTGCAGACTATCTTGCGGTGAATGTGTCCAGCCCCAACACCCCAGGACTGAGAGATCTGCAGCAGGTTGAGGTGCTGCGTCCGATTCTTGAGGTTGTCATAGAGCGGTCGCTGGGGAAACCCGTGTTCGTGAAGATTGCGCCCGATCTTGCCGACGAGGACGTAATCGCCGTAGCGCAGCTGGCCGTCAAGGTTGGACTGAGCGGCGTGATTGCAACCAACACGACAATCTCTCGCGACGAGGTCAGCGGCCTGCATGCAGATGAGACGGGCGGCCTATCAGGTCCGCCGGTTAGAGCTCGCTCGCTGGAGCTACTGAAGCTTCTGCGCCAAAGCCTGCCCGAGTCGATGGCGATTATTTCTGTTGGCGGAATCGAGACGGCGGAAGATGTCGCAGAGCGCATCGAGCTCGGGGCAGACCTGGTTCAGGGCTATACCGGTTTCGTCTACTACGGACCCATGTGGGCCGAGAAGTTGACTAAGGCCTAGAAGCTGGGCTCTGGGTTAGCTCCGGATCGGTTACCACCGAGTCTCCAAGAATCGAATCGACCTTCGTCATAATCTCGGCTGGGATCTTAATCCCGGCCGCCTTGGCATTTGAGGCAATCTGCTCTGGTCTTGACGCGCCAACGATTGCCGCGGCGATGTTCGGGTTCTGGAGCACCCATGCGATTGCAAATTGTGCCATGTCGAGTCCAACCTCATCCGCCAGCGGCTTCAGTTCTTGAACCTTGGTGAGCACCTCGTCGCTCATGAACTTCTCGATGATGCCAGCCAGGTTCGGGTCGGCAGCCCTGGATCCCTCTGGGGCTGGCTGGCCTGGCAGGTATTTGCCGCTGAGAACACCCTGGGCCATAGGGGACCAGACAATCTGGCTCAGTCCGAGCTCCTCCGAGGTTGGGACAACCTTTTCCTCGATGACTCGCCAAAGCATCGAATACTGCGGCTGGTTTGAGATCAGCTGGAAGCCGAGTTGATCTGCCAGGGCTCTTCCTGCGCGGATTTGCTCGGCGCTCCACTCAGACACTCCGATGTAGAGGACCTTGCCCTGGCGGACAAGGTCCGCAAAAGCCGTCATTGTCTCCTCTAGCGGCGTCTCGTAGTCGAATCGGTGCGCTTGGTAGAGCTCAACGTAATCGGTCTGGAGTCGCTTTAGAGAGCCGTGCAACGACTCGAAGATGTGCTTTCTGGAGAGCCCAACGTCGTTTGGGCCCTTTTCTGCAACGGGCCAGTAGACCTTGGTGAGAATCTCTAGTCCCTCACGGCGCTGCCCCTTCAGGGCCTTGCCGAGGACGACCTCGGCTGCCTGGTTTGCGTATGCGTCAGCGGTGTCATAGGTCGTAATGCCCGCGTCAAGGGCAGCGTGAACAGTCTTCGTCGCCTGCTCATCCGCTACCTGGGACGCATGGGTTAGCCAATTGCCGTAGATGATTTCCGAGACCTTGAGGCCTGAGTTTCCTAGGTATCTAAATTCCATGTTCAGTCCCTTCTCTGCTTAGTTCTGATCAAGCTTTGTAAATCTTGCGACCTGTGGCTTGGGGATCCTCAAAGCCCGCATCTGAATCGAGCGCATCGCGGCGTACCAGCCGACACCCTTTTCGACCTGTTCTGCACCGAATTTTGCGGCGACCCGCTTCTTGGTAATTCGGGAGACGATAGTTGCGTCAATTGCCACGATCCCAAAGAGCGCCCACATAGCAAAAAGTGCAATCACCTGCAGCGTTAGGGAGTCGATAAAGGTGAGGAAGACGACGATGAAGAGCATGGGGAGGACCATTTCTCCGGCGGTGAAACGGGAGTCAACGACATCCCTTGCGAATCGGCGCTGCGGACCCTTGTCTCTAGGTCCCAGGTAACGCTCCTCGCCGGCCATCATGCCCTCACGGGCGACCTGCCTGGCTGCCCGAACCTTCTCCCGTTCAGCCTTTAGGGCTTCCTTGCTGCGCTCTCCCACCAGTGGCTTCTTGCGGGCCTGCTCCTGCACTTTGCGCGGGGGAGTAGGGCGTCCCTTACCGGTTGCTGGTTTTTCGGTCTCTGACATGCTCGCCTTTCCAAATCTCCCACTAGATTACCTACATGGCTTCATCTGAGATTGCGCTAAACGAATCTGACCTATCAAAGGCACGGGATTTTGCCAAAAACTCTTTACCTCAGGCAATCGGCAAGCTGGGTGAGCTGGTAAAGATTCCCGGTATCGCCTGGTCCAGTTTTGACCCGCGTGAGCTTCAGCGTTCTGCGGAGGCAGTTCAGCGGGGATTGTTGGAGCTAGGGATTTTCGACTTCGTAGACATTCGGCGATCCAAGAAACCAGATGGCGATTCGGGTGCTCCTGCGGTTGTCGCCAGAAGGGCTGCGCGCAACGGGGCTCCACACGTCTTGCTTTACGCTCATCACGATGTTCAGCCTCCGGGCAAGGATGAGCTATGGAACAGCTCGCCCTTCATTGCAACACTAGAGGGGGAGCGGCTTTATGGCCGAGGAGCCTCGGACGATAAGGCGGGCATCATCACACACTTGTTCGCCCTCAAGGGTTTGAGTGAGATTGTGGATGAGATTGACCTTGGAATCACGGTGTTCATTGAGGGCGAAGAAGAGGCTGGATCACCCTCGTTCCAAAACTTCCTCGCCGAAAACAAGGAGGACCTAGCCGCCGATCTGATTGTCGTAGCCGACAGTGGGAACTGGTCGGAGACCACGCCTGCGCTAACCGCGAGCCTGAGGGGGATGGTCGGGCAGACGTTTACCGTAAAGACCCTGGATCACGCCGTGCACTCCGGTCTGTTCGGAGGGCCACTTCCGGATGCCATGACTGCAACTATTAAGTTGCTCTCTAGTTTTTGGGATGAAAATGGAAACGTGGTTGTATCCGGCCTGGCCAGCGAAGACATGAAGGCTCCTGAAATTCCGGTCGACCAGTTGGCCAAGGAGTCGGGGATGCTCCCAGGATCTGAGCGAATGGGCACCGCACCGCTTGCGCAGCAGCTTTGGGGTGAGCCGGCGATAACTGTCATCGGACTAGATGTTCCAGCGGTCGACGTGTCTTCGAATACCGCCCTGCCCTCGGTTCGGGCAAAGGTTTCGGTTCGAATAGCACCCAGCCAAGAGCCGACGGATGCGCTCGCTGCTCTCAAGAAGCACCTGCAGGCGCACGCACCATTTGGGGCAGTGATTGAGTTCGGTGAGAGCGAGGCTGGCCCAGGCTACCGGGCCAAGAACGGGCGTTTTGCCACACTGATGCACCAGATTCTCTCCGGTGCTTGGGAAAGTAGCAGTATTGACATGGGCATTGGGGCCTCAATCCCGTTCATAGCTGACTTCGCAGAGGCGTTCCCAGAGGCCGAGATTCTGGTTACCGGGGTAGAGGATCCAGACTCGCGCGCGCACTCACCCAATGAGTCGCAGCACCTGCCTACCCTGCAAAACTCAATTGCGGCTGAAACTGCACTTCTTATTCATGGGAATCGCGCCCGCTAGTGCGGGTTAAACTAGTCGCGGAGGTATTTGATGTCTGATGTTATGACCCATGGTGTGAAGTTGACCGAAACTGCTACGACCAAGGTGCGCACGCTGCTGGAGGCAGAGGGCCGTGATGATCTGCGACTACGGGTTGCTGTGCAGCCGGGTGGGTGCTCAGGCCTGATTTACCAGCTGTTCTTCGATGAAATGCTCGAGGAGAGTGACGCAATCGTTGATTTTGACGGCGTAGAGGTCGTTGTTGATGCCATGAGCGTCCCCTACCTCGATGGAGCAGAAATCGACTTCGAAGACACCATTCAGAAGCAGGGTTTCACCATCGATAACCCAAACGCGTCGGGATCTTGTGCCTGCGGAGATTCGTTCAGCTAAAAACAGCCCTAAAGTCCCATCCCCGAGCCCCTCATTAGGTAAACTTTCGGTAGCAATTGCAACTTGAAGGATGATTCATTGACTCACAAACGTCGATCACTGCGAGCTGTCGGCCTGTTTTCAGCCATTGCGCTAGTCCTAACCGGCTGCTCGGCTGAACTTCAGCGAGGCTTCCTGCCTGACGCTTCAGGTGTTACCAACCACACCGACCGCATCATCGGCCTTTGGACCACGTCATGGATCGTCCTGCTACTCGTCGGAGTTGTTGCCTGGGGTCTCATGGCTTGGGCGCTGATCGTTTACCGTCGCCGGAAGGGCGAAACCGGTATGCCGCAGCAGCTTCGCTACAACATGCCAATTGAGGCTCTGTTCACGTCTATCCCGCTGATTTTGGTCTTGGGCTTCTTCGCCTTCACTGCCCGCGACATGGCAGCCATCGAGGCTGAGATTGAGAACCCAGATGTTCACATCGAGGTAATCGGTAAGCAGTGGAGCTGGGACTTCAACTACGTTGACGAAAATGTTTTTGAGACTGGAATTCAGGCGCAGTACACCGGGCAAGAGGAAGAGGTCATGTCGACCCTGCCGACCCTCTATTTGCCTGTCGGCAAGAGCGTTCAGATTGACCTGACCTCACGCGATGTCATTCACAGCTTCTGGGTAGTGGAGTTCCTGTACAAGAAGGACATGTTCCCAGCAAAGACCAACGTTATGTATTTCACTCCGCTGAAGGAGGGTACTTACGTTGGTAAGTGCGCCGAGCTCTGCGGTGAGTACCACTCAATGATGCTTTTCAATGTGGAAGTTGTCTCTGAGGCCGAGTATGAGCAGCAAATGGCTGCGCTAGCCGCAAAGGGCAATGTGGGCCAGCTCTCCACCGAATACGACAGAAATCAGAATCTTCCTGGCGGCGATCCAGCGATTAGGGGCTAGAACATGGCAACTGCAACTCAACCACGCACTAATCCGTCAACCTTCACGCCCAAGCGTGACAAGGGGCGCATTCTTGTCGACTGGCTAACCACCACCGATCACAAGAAGATCGGGTATCTGTACCTGATCACCTCATTTCTCTACTTCCTGCTAGGTGGAGTGATGGCGCTGGTAATCAGGGCGCAGCTTGCCCTGCCAGGCCTTGAGGTAGTTGCAACTAAGGAGCAGTACAACCAGCTCTTCACCATGCACGGCACCATCATGCTGCTGATGTTTGCGACTCCGCTCTTTGCCGGGTTTGCAAACGTTTTGATGCCGGTTCAGATCGGTGCTCCGGATGTTGCCTTCCCTCGACTAAACGCAATCGCGTACTGGCTCTTTAGCTTCGGTTCGCTGATTGCGGTTGCCGGCTTCTTTACTCCGCAGGGTGCAGCTTCCTTCGGTTGGTTTGCCTATGCGCCGCTGTCGAACACGACGTTCTCGCCAGGAATCGGAGGAGACCTGTGGGTCTTTGGTCTGGCAATGAGCGGATTTGGAACAATTTTGGGTGGAGTGAACTTCATCACCACGATCATCACCATGCGTGCTCCGGGAATGACTATGTGGCGCATGCCAATCTTCACCTGGAACACCCTGGTTACCTCGATCCTTATCATTATGTGCTTCCCGCCGCTAGCGGCTGCGCTGTTTGCCCTCGGTGCAGACAGGAAGTTTGGAGCTCACATCTTTGATCCGGAAAACGGTGGGGCTATGTTGTGGCAGCACCTGTTCTGGTTCTTCGGCCACCCCGAGGTCTACATCATCGCGCTGCCCTTCTTCGGTATCGTCTCTGAGATTTTCCCTGTATTCAGCCGTAAGCCGATCTTCGGATACAAGACCCTGGTCTACGCGACAATCGCTATTGCGGCTCTGTCAATGACCGTTTGGGCGCACCACATGTACGTAACCGGCCAGGTGCTTCTACCATTCTTCGCCTTCACGACAATGCTGATTGCAGTCCCGACGGGCGTGAAGATATTCAACTGGATTGGAACAATGTGGCGAGGCTCAATTACGTTTGAGACGCCTATGCTGTGGAGCCTCGGATTCCTGGTTACTTTCGTCTTTGGTGGCCTGACCGGCGTAATCTTGGCCTCACCAGCACTGGACTTCCACATTTCGGACACCTACTTCGTAGTCGCACACTTCCACTACGTCGTATTCGGAACTGTCGTGTTCGCGATGTTCGCAGGCTTCTATTTCTGGTGGCCAAAGTTCACCGGCAAGATGCTGAACGAGCGACTCGGAAAAATCCACTTCTGGGTCTTGTTCGTTGGCTTCCACACTACATTCTTGATTCAGCACTGGCTGGGCGTTGTGGGCATGCCTAGGCGCTACGCGACCTACCTGCCGGAGGACGGATTCACCGAGATGAACCTGCTATCCACCGTGGGTGCCATGATCCTTGGACTCTCAATGATTCCGTTCTTCTGGAACGTCTGGATCACCTACCGCAACGGTACAAAGCTGGAGCTGAAGGACCCATGGGGCTACGGTCGCTCCTTGGAGTGGGCTACTGAGTCCCCAATTCCAAGGCACAACTTCCACTCGATCCCAAGGATTCGCTCAGAGTCCCCGGCTTTCGACATGAACTACCCCGAGCACGCCGCTCCTGAGGCGAAAGAGGCATACGCCAAGGAAGGCCGGATCTAATGAAGTCGAACATTGTCATTCTGCTGGTGATGGCGGCTTACTTCACCGTCGCCACCATTGCCTACGGCATCTGGAGCGTTCTCTACCTGGGCGCTCTAGAACCAATCGGAACAGCCGCGATTGGGCTACTAGTGGCTCTGTCTGTATTCATCGCCTTCTTCTTGTACAGCGGCATGCGACGCACGGCGACCCTGCCTGAAGATCGCCTCGATGGCAACATCGAGGACGACTCGGGTGAGATTGGCTTCTTTGCTCCATGGAGCTGGTGGCCACTTGCTATTGGCGCCGCCGCGGCTCTCGCCTTCGCAGGCCTCGCAGTGGGCTGGTGGTTCTTCTTTATTGCATTGCCATTTGCGGTTGTAGCGGTGATCGGCTTTGTCTTCGAACACGACCGTTTCGCTCACGCTCACTAGGTAGCCCACTCACCAGCACGATCAAGATGCCTGGCATGGCCAAGGCGCATTGCAAAGCATGTTCCGTCCCGTCTCTGACTCATTTCCAGGCCACTCACAGTTTTTTCTTGTTATCATTTGATGCTCGGTGAAAGCCGATTGGAACAATGCAACTAAACAAGGGGATGATCGGTTTCGACATTGCTGAGAAGCGTGGAAGAAGCGGGTCGAGGACGCACAGTTATCTCGTAAACGCTCTGTGCAAAACTATAGGTGCCAATACAAAGCGCGCCGACTTCGCCCTAGCTGCTTAAGCTAGCCCCGAAGTCCGTTTGCCTAGGTTTGATTTCGACCTAG
>Ga0181577_10000446_pt1 | contig 33546 bp, 20 predicted proteins | sample 101ome_21_FD_132468 | JGI IMG/M metagenome (GOLD analysis project Ga0181577, IMG submission 132468) | Coastal salt marsh microbial communities from the Groves Creek Marsh, Skidaway Island, Georgia - 101413BT metaG (megahit assembly) | ecosystem: Environmental > Aquatic > Marine > Intertidal...
AATGCGGCGACGTTGGATTGGCTCGTCGCGGCGCAGGGCGCGTTTACGATGATGGGAAACATCGGCATGTGCGTGGCGGCGGGTGAGCTCGCGAGGGACGATGCGACGTCGACGTCGACATCGCGCGAGGTGGAGGCGGGGAAACTCGCGGTCGAGGGCGGTGTCATCGTGGACGAGGCGGAGAGTTCGTGGTGGGACTTTGACGTCGAAAATTTCGGCACCAAACTCTGGGCCGAGGATGACGACGGTGTTTTCATCATCAAGGTGGCGCTCCTCTCCTTGGCCGTCGCCTCGGGCGTGCGCGGCATGAGTTTATCTCTGTCGCCCGCGTTCGATCCGACCGACGGCGCGTGGCATGAGTACACGAACGTCGCGGCGTTCGCCATGGTGGCGCTTCCGTTGACGCTCAACGTGGAAAAGTGGAAGAATCGCGAACGAGTCGTGTTGGCGAGGAACGCGCTGAGCGCCGTGTACGCGTCCGTGGTGGAGGAGACGAGTGTGCGAACGAGCGACGAGTCGACGAAGAGAACGGAGAGAGCGACGACCGTTGCGCGCGAAGATGATTAATTATTAGACGTTAGAGACGACGCCGTCGTTGTGTACAGTACATTTTATATTTCATCCTCGCTAAAATCCACGTCATCCAGCGGCGGATAGTCCCCGCACGACACGTTCTTCGGCCGTTGCAAAGAACCGTAGCCATCGTTACACTCGAAGAGCTTTTGACCCTTCACCGTGCCGTTATTCATCCCCACCGGTTCGTCAAACTCGACGCCGATCCAAAATCCCGCCGGCAGTCCCTCAATTCGACCTATAAACCTCACCACACCGCGTTTTTGCCCCGGATTCACCTCACACCGCGCGCCCAACGTCATCTTCGCCGCATCATCCGCCCCGGTCTCGTCGTTCACCTCCTCCGGCGCCGCGTACGTCTCTCCTCGAATCTCCGCCATGTGTCTCTCCAGCGTCCACGTCGGATCCTTCGCCAACTGTTCTTGTTTCCATTTTCTATACGTTCCCTCCCGTCGCTCGTAATCCTCGTCCGACATGACGTACTTCTTTACCTTACTCACGTCCTCCAACCACCCATTCGCCGATAACGAATTCGGATCGTCATCCACGACGTAAATCTCCAACCCGTCCCGCGTCGCCCCGTAGTACCCGAGCGGTTTCGTCTCGTCCCGCATCACCGCCTGCACGCGTCCCTCCTCGTCTCGCAACACCAGCGTCATCGCCGACGCGTTCGTCCCACAGTGCGTCATCAATTTCGCCTTGACGCTCGCGATCGAGGCGTGCGGATCGAATCGAATCTCTAAAAAACTCGCGCGCAGATTACTGTGCGACACCTTGACGCGAATCATCGCGCCCATCGGGCGATGGTGATGATTCGACGATTTGGACCCATCCGCGCCCGTGACGTACGCGCGGAGCGCCGCGAGATCGCTCGACATCGCGTCCGTCCGCGCGTCGCGTCGCCTCCACGCGTCGTCGTCTGATGATCGATGATTGACGAAAGATGAATGACGACGAACGACGACGACGAGTCAACGCGCCGTCCCATCCGAATGTCCGAATACTCCACGTGTCCGAATTTTAGCGTCACCCACCGATTATCCACGCGCGATCGGGGATTGGTTTCTCGCATCGAGGGCATCGAAACACCCATGAAGCGTTCAAAACGGTCGCGGGTCGTGTATCCGTGACCGCGACACACGTAGTACGTAGTGTGGGTCTCTACACGCCTATGTGTCGTGCCCGTGGATGTGTTCGAGGAGCACCCACACCACACCATCCATCGTCTCGAGGTTTCCTCGCGGCGGCGACAGACGACGACGGGGCGCGCGACGACGGGACGACGGCGCGCGCGATGGGGCCTCGCGCGATCAAGACGACGCGAGGACGCGCGAGCGGTGGGTCGAGCGCGAAATCGCCCAAGTCGCCGGTGATCACGCCGCGCACGGCGCGGGCGAATCGAGTGAAGAGTCGAGAGGCGAAAAAGGCGCCGCCGCCGCCGGTGGATGATGACGACGAGGACGACGAGGACGACGAGGAGGAGGAGGACGAGGACGACGAGGAGGAGGAGGAGGAGGACGACGAGGATGACGAGGACGACGACGACGACGACGACGACGAGTCGGAGTCGGCGTCGGAAGAGAGTGAAGAGGATGAGGCGCCGGCGAAGAAGGGGCGACGCGGATTCAGCGATGAAAACGCGAAGTGGTTAAAGCCTGCGTCCAAGAAACGCGCCGAGGAAGATGACGAGGATGACGACGAGGAGGAGTCTTCGTCGGGAGATGACGACGAGGACGAGGAGGGATCGTCTTCGGAGGATGAGGAGGATGAGTTTGCGGGTTTGGACGGCGCGGACGACGACGAAGACGAAGACGAGGAGGACGAAGAATCGTCGGGTTCAGAGGACGACGAGGGGTCTTCGGAGGACGAAGAATCGTCGAGCGAAGAGGAGGAGTTGCTTCCCATCGAACGCAAGGCGTTGAAAGAGGACGCGAGACGAGCCAAGGAACAGGAAGACGCTCGCGCGGAACAACTGGAGACAAACATTCAAGACGACGACGTGTACCAGCTTCCGGGTTCGGATGAAGAGGAGGACGACGGTATTCCGGACTTGAGCGCGATTCAGATGCGCATTCAGGAAATCGTGCGCGTCTTGAAGGACTTTAAGAATAGAAGAGAGAGTGGGAAGAGCCGAAACGATTACATCGAACGTCTCACGACGGATTTGGCCACGTATTACGGGTACAATAGTTTTTTGATTCGGTACTTTTTGGATACATTTAGCGTGGATGAGACCATGGAACTGCTCGAAGCGAACGAGCAACAGCGTCCGGTGACGATCAGAACGAACACTCTCAAAGTTCGTCGTCGTGAACTCGCGGAGAGTTTGATCAACCGCGGCGTCAACCTGGATCCCGTGGGAAAATGGAGCAAGGTCGGCTTGATCGTGTACGATTCCCGCGTCCCCATCGGGGCGACGCCGGAATACATGGCGGGTCAGTACATCTTACAGTCTGCGTCCTCGTTCCTTCCGTGCATGGCGCTCGCGCCTCAAGAGGGTGAGCGCGTGCTCGACATGGCCGCGGCGCCGGGCGGTAAAACCACCTACCTCGCCGCGCTCATGCGAAACACGGGTATGATTTTTGCGAACGAGTACCAAAAGAAGAGATTGAATTCGCTCGTCGCGAATTTGCAGCGTTTGGGATGCACCAACTCCACGGTGTGCAACTACGATGGACGGGCGCTTCCGAAAGTCATCGGTCACGTCGACCGAGTGTTGCTCGACGCGCCGTGTTCGGGTACGGGCGTCATCGCCAAGGATAGCTCTGTCAAGACGGGTAAAAGCGCGGAAGACATCGCCAAGTGCGCGCACCTTCAAAAAGAACTCCTTGTTGCCGCCATCGATTGCTGCGACGCGAATAGCAAGACTGGAGGCTACGTCGTCTACTCGACGTGCTCCATCGCCGTCGAGGAAAACGAGGCGGTGGTCGATTACATATTGCGCAAGCGAGACGTAAAGATCGTCTCCACCGGGTTAGAGTTCGGTCGCAAGGGGTTCACGAGCTATAGAGGCAAGAACTTCCACCCCTCGGTGGAGTTGTCGCGACGATTCTACCCGCACGTGCACAACATGGATGGTTTTTTCGTGTGCAAGCTCAAAAAGCTCAGCAACCGCACCGTGCCGACGAGCAACGACGCCTTTGACGAAGCGCGCGCCGCGCTCGAGAGCGGTTACTTTGACGTCGGTGAAGACGCGCGCGTAGACGACGCGAACGCCGACGCCGCGGACGAGATGAAGGAGGAACAAGCGCAAAAGAAGAAGCGCAAACGCGTCCCGAGCTACGTCAAGGAGGCGCTCGCCGAGCACGAGGCGGCGGCGCGCGAGGACAAGCCCGCCGCGAAGAAGAGCAAAGACAAAAAGGACAAAGAAAAGAAGAAGAAATCTTCTTCTAAAAAGTGATTCACTTTATTACAGAAACAAACCTAGAGAGCTAATGTGTGTTGTTGGCTTACCCGTAGACGACGAGAACCGTTCCTCCCGCGCTCGCCAACTGTCGCCTTGCCTTCGCCTTCGCCCTCACCCTCGACCCCCCACCTCGCGCTCCTTCCCCTCGCGATCGCTCGCGCGCGCTCTCGCCCGAATTATTTCCGCCTCGCGCGCCCCACCTCGATCGTTCGACGCCGAGTCCACGACGTGCAGGTGCGCGCGCACCACCACCGCCTCCGGCGCCTCACCGTCCCCATCGCGGTGCACCGCCGACGGCGTCGTCGTCGGCGTCGTCGTCGCGCGCGTCGAGTCTCTGTGCATGAGTTTCAATCGAACCTTGATCGGCGTCGACGGCGACGTCATCAGCATCGCCGTCCCACCCGCGCGCGGTCCGGACGCGTCGTCGGCGGCGGCGGCGGCGGCGCGCGTCGAACTCCGGCGCCGCGGAGGACACCGGCGACCGACCGATGGGGACCGTCGGGTGGGGACTCCGTGGTGAGTCGTGACCGGTGTAACGGTTGGACGTGTCGAATGAAGGGTCGGGACTGGAGAAAGAGTCCCTCGTGGGGAGTGAATATTCCCCGGCACCGAGCGGCGGGCGCGAATGGGACGGGAGAGCGAGACGCGGCGCGCGCGACGGTGATCATGTGGTCGGCGTCGTTGGCGTGGAAACACCTGTGGGGATCGTCGGAGGAGTTCATGCAGCGAATCGGACCGAGATACGTCGTCAATACGTATCGCATCGCGTGCGGGTTGGTGTCCCTGGCGAATGCGCGCAAGGGGAAGCATTCGATGCAGTTTGAGTTGTCGGCGGTGCAATTCGTGGCGGTGGTGCTGACGCTCGCGCCGTGGCGGTATGGCTTGTACGCGTGGTCGGCGGGGTTGCAGTCGTTCGCGCTCGGGTTGGCGTTTTTTGCGAATAATTGCTCCATCGGGCCGCAGGCGCTCTTTTGCACGCTGACGAACGAGCTCGCGCACATGGCGTGGACTGCGCACGGGGGGAAATGGCCGATGAACGCGATGACGATGTACGAGTTTCAGATACGATGCATGTTCGCGGGCGCCGTCATCGGTGGCATGGACGCGTATCGTCGGTGTAAGCTTTGGTACACGGAATTGATGCGGGCGCAAGACGTCGCCGAGGTGAAAAACGCGCGCGCCCTCCAGGAGAAGAGGAAAGAGAAACAGGCGAAGAAGAGCGAGTAAAAGAAAGTTGATATAATAATAATAATAATAATTCATGTCAATCGAGGGTGGTCTACTACATCGTCGAGTCAATCAATCAATCAATCACTTGTCGCTCTCGCTCACGAGCGACTGCGCGCTGTTGCGTCTTTTAATGCTCGCCGTCTCGGCGAGGCCGCGCAAAAAGTCTTCGTTGCGCTTGCTACCGCTTCCACTCACGAGCGCGGTGAAGCTTCCGATCTTGCTCTTCAATAACTCGTGTGGTTCGCCGTACTCGACGAGTTTACCCTTGTCTAAGAAGGCCACCTTGTCGCTGTCCATAATCGTGTTGAGACGGTGCGCGATGGTGAGCGTCGTGCACTCGCTAAACGCCTCGCGCACAGTCTTTTGAATCAACGCGTCGCTATCCATGTCCACGGACGCCGTCGCCTCGTCCATCATGAGCACGCGACTTTGACGCAACAGCGCGCGACCCATGCAGAGAAGTTGTCTCTGACCGAGCGAAAAGTTGGCGCCGTTGTCGATCACCTCCGTGTCGAGACGCTTGGCGCTCTTCTCCATCGTGGACCGCAAGCCCACCTTGTCGAGCACTTCCCAGACTGCGTCGTCTCGATGTTCATCGAACGGATCTAAGTTGCTACGAATCGTGCCGGCGAACATGAAAGGATCTTGCGGAATCATCGCCATATTCGATCGCAAGTCTCTCAGGCCGATCGTTCTGATGTCGACGCCGTCGAGTCGCACCGTCCCCGTGGCGGGTTCGACGATGCGGAACAACGCGACAAACATGGATGATTTCCCGCTTCCCGTGCGACCGCACACGCCGACCTTCTCTCCCGGGTTCACCGTGAATGTGATATTCTTCAACACGAGAGGAAGTCCGGGACGGTAACGCAGGCTGAGGTCATCGATCTCGAGCTTGCCCTTGGTCGGCCAATCCGCCGGAAGACCGAGGGCGACGCTCGGCTCGGTGTCGTGCGGGCTCTCGAGGTCCTTGTCTAAATACTCCACCACGCGCTCGACGGCGTTCATCTTCGTCTCTAACTCGCTCGCCATGTTCGTACCGTGTTCCATGTACTTGGTGACGTCTAACGCGTACACGAGAGTCAAGCCGGCCAAACCGGCGCTCACGTTGCCCTGGATGACCAAAAACGTGGCGCAAGAGACTATGACGCTTCCGATGAGGCGCAAACGAATCGCGAGCCAGAGAGCCGCGAGACGCTGCGTGACGAAGGCGTCAGCGTTCTTCTCCATCAAACGGTACGCCATCTTGGTGAAGAAGCCACCGACTCGGAAGGCTCGAATGGTTTCCACGCCGCTCACCGCCTCGCCCAAACCGCTGTAAATGGGAGAGCGAGTGATGGATTCGATGCGCTGCAATTCACGGCACGCCGGAATGTAAAATCGTTGAATCATGACGTACACGATGATGATGGGTAAGAGCGCCACGGTGAACCATTTTGTCGCCACGCACACGATCACGAGGGTGGTGATGATGTTCGAGATGCACCCGAGGAACTGCACGACGATACCCGGTAAAACAATGTCGATGGTTTCGGTGTCGCGGCTGAAACGGTTGATGATTCTACCGCTCGGCGTGGTGTCGAAAAAGCTCATGGGCATCTTCAAAACTCTCGTCAACAGGTTTTCATGCATCCACCTGCACGCGCGGCAGAGGAAAAAGTAAAGCGTGAGGCTTCTCACGAAGATGAAGACGCCGTTGACGACGAAAATTCCAAAGTACATGAGAAGATACTCGTTGCTCGTCCATCCGAATCTGTTTGTCGCCCACCAGGTGAGCCAGTAGTCGAGGAACGCCTTGGTGCCGTACTCGCACCCGAAGAAGAAGATGACAAACAAAAAGTTCCACTGCGTGCCCGACGCTTGGAAAAGCTTGAGGTAGATACGCGCGCCGACGTTTCCAAAGGCGCGCTCTTCCTCCTTGCTCGCATCGTTATCTTTGCCAGCCGGTTTAATGGTGGGAGAAATCTTCAAGGCGACGTCGCTCTTCTTCTTCGACGTCTCTTCCGAGGCGTCTTCTCTGTCGATGCCGTGTGTTTTCATGAGCTTGCAGAACGCGCCCTTCTTTGCCATGAGAGACGTGTACGTGCCGATTTCCTGCATCTTGCCGTCTCCCAACACAATCACTTGGTCCGCCTTGGGCAAGTATTGGAGCGCGTTCGTGACGAGAATCACCGTCTTCTTCTTGAGTTCGCCCGTGATGACTTGCTCAAAGATGGCTGAGCCGACGTGATTGTCCAACGCGCTGAGCGGATCGTCAAAGATGTAGACGTCGCTTTCGGCGTAGAGAGCGCGAGCGATGGCGACGCGCTGCTTTTGACCACCTGAAAGCGTGACACCTCGTTCACCGATGATGGTTTGATCACCCGCCGGGAGAATGTCCAAATCTGCCACGAGTTGAGCCAATTGCAGCGTCTTTTCGTATCTCGCTTCGTCGCACTCCTGCCCGAACAGAATGTTTTCCTTGACCGTGGCGTTCAAGATCCAAGCTTGTTGCGCGCAGTACGACACCGTACCGCTCACCTTCACGTCACCGTTGGAGCACGTGATGAACTTGTTAAGCGCGGAGACGAGAGTGGATTTACCAGAGCCCACCGGACCGACCACCATAGTGAGCGAACCGGGTTTAACTTCGAAATCGACGTCGGAAAGTTCGAACGGCTTTTGCTCCGCGATGCTCACGTTGACGACGGACTCATTGACGACGATGTCATCCTCTTTCTTTTCCTCCTGTACTTCCTTCTTGGGCGGCGCCTTCTTGTTCGGTCGTCGACCGGGCGGACCCGGGGGCGCGGCTTCCTCGGGAGCCTTCGGAAGCGTCGGCCAACCGAATGTCGCCTGCGAACAACGAATGGTACCCGGCTCGGAGGCATCGACTTCGTATTCCTTCGCTTCATCGGCATCCAAAAACGAAGCCAAACGTTGAATCGCGTTCAGCGCGTTGAGGAGCGTGTTGAGCAAGAAGGGCACGAGCACGAGTGGGAATCGCAACATGTTGAAGAGCGCGAGCGCCGTGTACGCTTTGCTGGTGACGATGGCGTTCCCGGCGAGAGAATACGTGCCAAGAGAGCACACAGCGATGAAGACGGGCGTACTGAAGAGGGCGACGCCGAAAAGCGCGCCGACTTTTTGTGACTTCCACACCAATCCCACCTCGCGGTTTCGAATCTCTCGGACTCGCTGCGCGAACGTATTTTCCCACGCGTAATACTTGATGACGCGCATGCCGTTGATGACTTCGCTCAACACGTTGATGCGCTCATCGGCGCACTTCGTCAACCCGCGTCTGATCTTGAACAGCGTCATGGCGACGACGAACGTGAACGGAGCCGCGACGACGATGCACGCGAAACCGATAAAGGCGCTCCACTCGAGAACGTCGTACAAGAGCACGAAGGAGGCGACGATGAAAATCGGCGCCGCCCACAGGTTGTGAATCATGGCGAACAGTTCTTGCAATTTGTTGACGTCGTTGGACATCAACGTCACGATGCGACCGGTTGACTCCGCCTGTAATCCCTTGGGCGAGAGTCGAAGCACCTTGCGGTACAGGGCGCACATCAGACTGTTGCGAACGGAGATGCCCACTTTTTGCAGAGCGAATTCGGCGTGCGCCGTGCAAAAGTTTTGTAAAATGGACGCGGCAGCCAATAAGATGGCGTACTCGTACATGGTGCTCTTCGCCACGCACCCGGCCGCTTCCGGGGTGACACCGACCATCTTCGCAAACTTGGCGCATTCTATGCCGCCGACGATTTCTCTCAAGAGCAACGGCCCCGCGAACAAAGACGCCTGCGCGATACCGAAGAGCGCGCCCGTCCACACGAAGGTGACTTTGTGTCGCACGAGAAGCGATCGAACGAGGTTCGGTTGCGGCTTGGTCTTCTCTTTCGCCCAATCTTCTTCAAAGTTATCCGTGAGCTACGCCGTCGTCGAAAAAATGTGTATCCCCGTCGTCAGTCGTCCGTCTCTCCGTTCCCTCGCGCTCGCGTCGCGCCGTCGATAGAGTCGCGTCATCGCGATACACGGCGCCGCCGAAAAAATGTTTTCTTCACCACCGTCACCACCACCATCGCGCGCGCATCACTCGCGTCTCGCGATCGATCGATCAATCGAATCGCGCGCACCCTCTGACTGTCCAACGCGTCCAGATGACACAGGTCCGTCGGTTCCAACCGTCGCACCGTCCCCTCCGCGATGAGCGGACCGACGTGCGCGAAGAACAATCGCTTCAACGCATTCGTCGCGCGCCAATCCACCGGCGGCACCGGCATCGGTTTCCCCTCCTCGACGTCCACGCCCATCTCTCCTCGTCCGGGACCGCCGCCGTCGACGTCACGTCGAGACTCGAACGCGCGTCGGTCGTCGTCTCACGCCCGTCGTCCTCACGCGTTCGAGTGTCGACCGATGCGACCGATGTGCACGAACGACAGTTCTCACCGAGCCCCTTCCTCGTCCTCGCGGTTCGTTCCTTCGTTCCTTCGTCCGTCGACGTCCCTCCACGCGCGCGTCCGTCTCACGACGACGCGACGCGACGACGACGATTTCGCGGGCGACCGACCGAGCGATCGATCGATGGCGGGGTGCATCGGTCGATCGATGCCATCGATCGATGGCGGGGTGCATCGGACTCGATCGATGCCATCGATCGATCGATCGCGGGGTGGGTCGATCGATCGATGCCATCGATCGATCGCGACGACGGACGGCGGGTCGTTCGTGCGCGGGGGCCTAGGGTTCGGACACCGCCCTTCACGTGACGCGTCGAGCGTTCGTTCATTGTGATTGAGTACGCGCATGTTTCTAAAGTACGTAAAGTATGAAGGATCGATCGCGTGGTCGGGTGTCCTTACGCTCTCTCCCTGTACGATTCGGACATATGGTATGTATCCGCGTCATTTCCTTAGGATGGGTGGTACTTTATGCGTACTCCGAAACCCCCGCGCGCGCGCGCCCGGGGTCGCGACCGCGCGGGGATGCGCGCGCGCGCGCGGGGATGGGGACGATCGGGCGGCGCCGTAGAGCGAGTCGTGCGGACGAACGCGGACCCGCATCGAGAGACTCGCATCGAGACACTCGTGCGGTCGTAGACCACGACCGGTTCGTGGGTGCGTTCGCGCGCGCGCGACGGCCATGGCGTCGGCGTCGAGCGCGTTATCCTCACCCGCGCTCACGCGCGTGGGCGTCTCGCGGGTCGGCGAGCGCGCGATCGGTGGGCGACGAGGGGCGGTGCGTCGACCGAGCGTCGCGGGGGGGGCGGTGAGGATGACGCGAGTCGTGAGCGCGGTGGTGATGTCGTCGTCGCGAGCGGGGCGGGTGAGCGCGCGCGGCGTCGCGACGACGACGCGAGGACGCGCGCCGAGGACGACGACGACGACGCGGGCGGCGGACGGTGCGGTGGCGCCGACGGCGCCGACGGCGACGAACTTTAAAAAGTTTACGGAAGTGTTCGCCAACCTTTTTCCGATTTGGACAATCTTGGCCGCCGTCGTCGGCGTGGCGAGACCGGAGACGTTTAGTTTCATGACGAGCGGCGCGTACACGGGGTGCTTGGCGCTCTTGATGTTCTCCATGGGGATCACGCTCACGATTGATGATTTCAAGCGCGTGTTCGCCAAGCCGGGCGTCATCGGACTCGGTTTCTTCGCGTGCTACGCGCTCATGCCGGCGTTGGCCTTCGTCATCGGGAACGCCTTGGGTTTGAGCGGGCCGCTCCTCGCGGGGTTGATTCTCGTCGGTTCCATCAACGGTGGACAAGCGAGTAACCTGTGCGCGTACATCGCCAGAGGTGACGTCGCGTTGTCCGTGCTCATGACGACCGCCACCACGGTGGGTTGCATCTTCATGACGCCTCTGATTTGCAAGTTGGCGCTCGGCGCCGTCGTCGACGTCGACGCCGCGGGCATGGCCATCTCCACCATCCAAGTCGTGCTCGTTCCCGTCGTCCTCGGTCTCACGCTCAACAAGTTTACGCCGAAATTCTGCCGAAAGGTTGAGCCCATCTCTCCCGTCGTCGGCGTCACGTCCACCATCATCCTCGTCGGCGGCGCCGTCGCCAACTGCGCCGCGGGCATCGTCGGCGCCGGTTTCGCGCTTCAAGCCGCCGCCTTTTTGCTTCATCTCATCGGTGGTCTCGCCGGTTACTGGATCATGCGCGCGTTCAAGTACGGCGAGACGACGTGCAGAACGGTGGCGATTGAAACGGCGATGAAGTCGAGCGCGTTTGGTTTCTTGCTCGCGTCTCTCCACTTCCCCGAGTACCTCGTGCGCGTTCCCTCCGCCGTCTCCGTCGTCTGGATGGCGGTGCTCGGCAGCACCATGGCGGTGATCTGGCGATTCATTCCTGTTCCCGAAGAGTAGAGGCGTCGCATCGCCGCGTCTGAAGACGAAAGAAACGCTCTGGGCGCGTGTAGTTTTGCAATCGGGATTGGGGTCATCCATCAAATTAATAAGACGATCAATCCCTTCGCAGTTTACTCCGTCTCGCGTCGCGTCCCGTCGCCGAAGACGCGTCGCGGCTAAAAATAATCGATCGACGTCCACATGTGCTGCAGTTTCAAGATTCGTCGATGGTGCGGTTGCTCATAGTCGTCGGCGTTGCACTCGTTGAGACGCGCGAGCGCCTTAAATCGCTCGCCTCCCCTGTCGCCTCTCGACGCGTCAAAGTTTTTACACGCCTTGTACTCGTTGTAGAAATCTTCCAGGTGATCGAGAGTCGAATTCACGCGGCGAAGCTTGATTCGACGCTCCGCTTCGGGCTCGCGCGCGACGGCAGCGGCGTTCGACGCGTCGTCTCGTTCATCTTCGACTTCGGCTTCTTCGCGGCGGGGGGTGGACGTCGTGGTCGGCGCCTCGGCGGTCGCGTTCGTTTTATACGCGACGTAAAAATTGTTCTCGTCCTCGAGAGGTGACGACACCGAGCGCTTTTCCTGGTCTCGCCGCGCGTCCTCGCTCGCCGAGTCTTCGTCGCCGTTCGCGTCGTCGTCGTCGTTCGCGTCGTCGGTTTTCGTCTCGGCGAGAGCGACTGGCGGAGTCGGCTTGACGCTCCTCGGAAGTTCGTTCGTCAGAGCCCCCCGCACGAACCCTTTCGTCCGTGTTTTCTTCGACTTCATCACCGTGTATTCGCGCCACGCGTTCTGCATCGCGATGACTTGCGTTTGAAAAGGTTCGCACAGCTTGTCGGCGCGCTTATCCGCGACGGCGCTGAGCGTCACGTACCTCGATGTGCCCGTTTCACCGCGCGCGCGCCTAAAGTCGCCGTGCTCTGCAAAATCTCGCAAAAAGTCTCGTAAATGCATCGCCTGCATGTCCGTTAACATCGTCTTTTTCTTCGCCGTCCACTCCTTTTGGGCGTTCGAGTACGTCTTGATCATATCGGCGTACGCGCCGACGAGACCGGCGGCGCGCGCCGCCGTAGTCTTCTTCTTCGCCAGCGCCGCGAGGGCGACGCGACGCTTGCTCTCGCTCGGACCTCTCGACGATTCAAAATCGCCCGACTTTTCAAACTCTCGCGCGAAATCTTCGAGATGACGCAGCGCACTCGCCTTGGCGTCGTCTCTCTGTTTCTGTTGCCAGTCGCGTCTCGCCGTCTTGAACGTCGCCAAGAGCTCTTCCCGGGACGCATTCAAATCGCTCTTCTCCGTCGTTTCGCACGTCGCTATGCCGTCAAATCTCGGCGTCCCGCGCTCCCCCCGCGCGCGCTCGAAATCACCGTGTTCTTTCCACTCCTCGACGAACGCCTCCATGTGTTCAAACGCTCGACGCAACACCGCCTCGCGGCGCCTCTCTGGAAATTCCATCCACGCGCGTCGCAACCGCGCATCCATCTCTCTGTGTTCCTCGCGCATCTCCCCGTACCCCTCCACCGAGCGTTCCACCCACGCTCGCAGCGTCTCGTACCGCGTCGTGCCCACGTCCCCTCGCGCGTCTAGAAAGTTGGACGCGTCGCTTCTCAACGCCGCGTCGAACGCCTCCAAGCCCGCCGTCGCGCTCGCCGATGGTCCTTTCGTCTTCCCCACCGCCTCCTCCTCCGACGCGTCTCGAGACGACGTCGACGCATCCGTCGTCCACGCGTCTCGCTCCACGCTCGTCGTCGTTCCGCGCGTCACGTTCGCACACGCGCGCAAAAACGCGCCGAGTGTCGACGACGGCCACGTCTGTGGTGGGCACTGCGGTGGACGATGACGACGATGATCTGCGTCGGCAACGCGCGTCGCGGGCGCGTCGTCGTCCGAGGAAGTGGAGACGACATCGAACGCGTCGTCGTCCGACATGGTGCGCCGACGCGCGCGCGACGTCGCGCGCGTGTGACGATGAACGGTGACGACGCGCATTACTTTATGATTTTTTGATTTTTTCATTTCGAGCGCCGCCGCCGCCGCGCGACGGGCGTTCTAACTAACTCTACGACCGAGGAGGACGCCTTCTGTGCCTGGGTGGAGGGGCGATCACCGACATGGCGCGAACGAGACCGTCGAGCTTTTTCATCTTGTACGCCGCGCCCCACGCCGCGACGCACAGGAGGATGGACCAGAGCGGCGCGCCGCACGCTCGAGGAAGCGCGAACCATCCGGCGACGAGCGCGACGGCGGCGAAGACGAGCATTTTCACCATCCTGAGCGCTTTAAGCGCAGCCGTGCCGACAGCCGCCACCAGTACGCACGCGAACACGGTCGCGTGCACTCGATAGACGTGCACGACGAGCGTCACGAGTGGATTGAGAAATCGGGGCACCGCGAACCACGTCCCGAGACACCCGAGGTAATGGGCGCCGTCCCGAACGCGCGCGATGGAGGCGACGAGGAGATCCGCCACGGTGAAGGCTTCGGCGCGAAGTCGAACGGCGCGAAGGAATCCACCGTTCGAGCACGCCCACGCGCGCGTCGCTCGAACCGGGAGAAACTTTTCGGCGAGCGATTTCTGCGCGTGTGCGCTTCGCAGGCAGACGTCGTGAAACGTTTCGGGCGTGGGGTTGAGCGTCGCGAGCGCTACGGCGGCGAGCGCGAGGGCGAGCGCCGTCATCGCTCGGGCTCGGTCGACGTCGTCGAGCGCTCGCGCCGCGCGCGCGCGCGCGGCGCGAAACTTTTCCGAAACGGTCGTCATGCGCGCCGCGCGTCCCGCACTGCGGTATTCGCGCGGGAAGGTGTCGAGCGCGGCGGCGGGGCGTATGGTACAGCGATGTACGTTTTACATACGGTGTGTCTATGTTTACTTTTGTTTTTCTCGTCGGTGTGTCTCACGCGATGCGCGAGGCGAGCTCGGCCCACGGGTCTTCGGCGGACCGCGTCGGCGGCGGTCCGGCGAGCGCGGCGAGCGGCGGCGCGGGGAAACCGTCGTCGTCGTCGTCGTCGTCGTTGTCGTCGTTCGCCGTCGACGGTTTCCGCGGCGCGGTCTTGAGAGATTCCACGTTTTCGGACGTCATCAACGCCTCGATCTCGTCGTCTGGATCTACGTCGTCCGTCGCGGCGTCGTCTTCGTCCTCGTCGTCCGACTCCGCCTCGGGACAGAGCAACAAGTACTGTCGATCGTCTTCGTCTTCGCCCGCGAAAAAGCTTTCGTACATCGTGAATCCGTCCAAATCAAACACATCGTTCTCGGCGTACCTCTCGGACTTGACCAATCCCTCGTACCCGTGCTCGCGATAAATTTTAAACCTGTCGGAATCCTTGAGGACGTGAAACGCCACGCCGAGTCGCTGGAGCTTGCGACACGCCGACATCGCCTTCGTGCACCCACTATCCGTCTTGGACTCGTACGTCGATTTCGCATCTCCGAGATCCGCCAAAGACTCCACGACGACGCGCGAACCTTCGACCAGTTCTGGAACCGCGTCCGCGTCGTTTCGAGCGCCGCCGCCGCCGCCGTCTCGCGCCGGCGTCTCGAAACACGTCACACACGCGTCTATCATCACATCATCCGTCGCCGATCTCGCCCGAACCCATCGCTTAAACTGTAACACGCACCCACACGCTCGACACAACCCGCTCGGCGTCGACGTCGCGTTATCGGGATGCCATTTGATGGCTTCGCGATGGTACGCCGCGCGCGCTCTCCCCGCGGGATTCGAGTTGTCCTTTGAAATCTTAAGTTCGGCGTGCACGTCGAACGGGGCGTCTCGCAAATCCACGTACCCAACCATCTCTCGCGCCCTCGCCTTCTCCTCCTCCTCCTCCTCCGCGTCTGTCACCCTCTCGCCGTCCCAGTCGTCGACGCGACGCGCTTTTCGTCGCCTCCCCGCCGTCTCCTCGTCCTCCTCGTCCTCGTCCTCGTTCGCTCGTCGCGTCAGCACCACCGCTCGCGTCCCGTTCTCGAGATCAACGCTCTTCGCGCGCACGTTTCTCCGCCTCGATTCCTCGTGCAGCGCCCGTCGCGCGTCCACGCTCAGCGCGTTCCCGTCGTAATCGCTCGTCAAGACGTGTTCGCACGAATCCGCATCATCCACGAACGCGCCGACGTGATGCGCCGCCCACTGTCTCAAAATCTGCGGTAACGCGGGCGCGCGTCCGTTCGTTCGCGCCGCGTCGGTCGCGTCGACGTCGGCGTCGTCGTCGCGCATGGACGCCGTCGTCGAGTGACGCGTGGAATCGAACGAATGCATTCATGCGCGCGCGAGACGGACGGACGGCAGACATCGACGCGCGCCTCGTCCGGCGACGCCGCGCCGGACTCGTCGCGACATGGCGCACGACGATCTCGTCGACGATTCCGGCGCGCCGAACGTGTTCGCGAACGATGGATACGACGAACCCGGTCCCGAGAGCGACGAGGCGCTCACGCACGCGCTGCCGGCGGCGTCGACGTCGGACGTCGACGCGATGACGCTCGTCGCGCGTTCGCACGCGTCGACGGCGGTGGATGGAGACGCGCCGTATAACGTGCACGTCGGGGTGAATCACGACGGCGGCGTCGTTGCGGTGGCGACGACGTCGGGACGGGTGCGCGTGTACGAGAGGCGCGGGGACGACGGCGGGTTGGAGACGACGACGGCGAGAGACATCGTGTTGGGGTGCGTCGTCAACGAGTGTGAGTTTGGACCGAGAGATGATCCGTTTTCCATCGTGTGCGCGTGTGGGGACGGGACGGTGCGCGTGTACGACGCGAGGAGTCGGGATTCGCGCGCCGTCGCGAGTTTTCGCGCGCCGGCGGGCGAACGGGACGTGAGCAGCGCGTCTCTGGGCGGAGGCGGAACGCGGTCGATGATCGCGGCCGCGGTCGGTCCGCACGTGGTGTTTTATGACAGAAGATGCGAGGGTTCGAACGCGTCGCACGCGGACATGTTTCAAGACGCGCACTCCGAGGCGGTGACGCGCGCGCGGTTTCATCCCGAGAGACGGAGCGAATTGTACACGTCGAGCGTCGACGGACTCATGTGCGCGTTTGATTGCGCGAACGCCCCCGTGAGCGATGAAGACGCGCTCATCGCCATCATGTCCGCCGACGACGCGGTGAACACGATCGGTTTTTGTCGCACCGGCGCGAGCGGCGACGAGCGAGACGCCGTCTGGTGCGCGACGGGCGTCGAGGAGGCGCACGTCTTCGTCGCGTCGAGCGAGAGGAAACGCGTCGGCGTTCACCTCGCCCACTTAAAAAACGCGCGCGAATTGGCGCGCGCGGCGACGATCAATTCTCCTCGCGCTTCTTCCACCGCCCCAGAGTTCATCGCCGGCGTCGATTACATCGTCGGCGTGCACGACGGCGTCGCCCCCGGCGAACTCTTTCTCAGCGCCGGCACCCAAGCCGGCGTTGTCGGCGTCTTCCCTCTCGTCCAGGGCCCTTCACACGCGCGAGGCACGGCGGATTTCATCACCCTCGGCCCTCCCGTCGCCGTCTTACGTCACGGCCATCGCGACATCGTTCGATGCGTCGCCTGGGACGCCAACGCGCGCGCCTCCGAACCCGCCCGCGTCCCCCTCACGTGCGGCGAGGACGCCCTCGTGTGCGCGTGGACCCCCGGCGCGACGCGCGCGCCCCCGCCCCAAGTCGATCGAGGCCGTCCACCCGGTCGTCGACACGCGCCGTATTGACTCGTATGATGTCGTATCACGCATCCCGTTCCATTGACATTCCGCGCCCGCCTCTTTCTCTCTCTCCGTCGTTCGGGAGGGGAACGGACGTTTCGTATCGTCGTCGATCGTCACACGGAGTCTCTCTCGCACGAGGCGCGCGTTTCGGAGGTTGGCGCTCGCGGGGAGGCGAGACGAGACGAGACCGATCGTCGTCGTCGTCGTCGTCGTCGTCGTCGTCGTGCGTCGTCGTCGTCGTCGCGTCGTCGTCGTGGTGGGAACGATGCCGGTGCCGGTGCCGTGGCGAGCGACGACGCGGCGGGGCGACGCGGAGGAGACATCGACGTCTGGACGCGACGCGCGCGAGGAGACTCTGGTGGAGGATTTAGTGCCTCTCGAACACTTTTCGCGCGTGATTCGAGGACGCGCGCGCGAGACGGGGCGCGAGACGTGCGCGTTGGGCGCGCGGGGGGTCAAGGGAAAGGGAACGGCGCGCGAGGAAGACGCGCGCGAGTGGTCGATGACGCGACGACGACGCGCGCGGACGAGAGATGCGTTGGGAAGGGACGTGCGTTTGAAAGGCGCGAATCGCGCGCGGGACGATGTGGTGGCGATGTGTGGGACGTTTGACGCGCTCCGTCTCGCGGGGACGTCGGCGTCGGCGTCGGCGGCGAAGAGCGTCGCGTCGACGACGGCGACGGATCCGCTCGCGGCGCGGTATCTGAGCGTGCCCTTGGGACGCGCGGACGTGGACGTCGTCGTGCGTCGATGGGGGTTCCGCACGCTGCGAGATTTAGGAACGGCGCTCGCGATGGAGCGTCAGGTGTTCGGCGCGCGCGACGAGGCGGAACGTGCGCGGACGCGACGCGAGACGGCGGCGGGTCCACGGGACGACGCGACGAAAAGTGTGGAAGACGTCGTGCGCTCGATGACGAGCGCGCTTCGCGCGATGCGAGCGGTGTCTCGCGCGCGACGATTTCCTCTCGCCGCACCGCGGGGAACTCCCGCGCGGGCGCGCGCGGCGCGCGCGGCGCTCAAGGAAGATGCGCGACGCGTCGACGAGACGGCGCGACGCGTGGGGTGGAAAATCAACGATTACAGACGACGAAAGCAAATGGACGGGCGAATTCTTACGGACGCACCGCGCGAGAGCGATGCGCGCGAGAGAGAAGCGCGCGAGGTGAAGGCGACGCCGGGTGACGCGCCGAGCCGGGCGCTCAAACGCGCGGCGTCGAACGCGACGACGTCGGCGTCGAAAAGAGCGCGTCACGACGCACGAAAACCGCTCGTGTTAAAACTTAGAGAACCGAAGATTTCAATCTTGGGATCCAGATTCCTGAGCGACGCTTTCGGACGCGACATCACCAACGCGACGAGTGAAAAAACTCGCGACGCGGTGCGGAGCGTGTCCAAGGCGGCGGCCGGCGTGATTCGACGCAATTTATTCGGTCGCGTCCACCGCATGGATCCGGCGACTTCGACGCCTCGCGACGACGTCATCCTTCGTCCTTTCCCAAAGTTGCCGCGTTAGCGCGGTGAATGATAAATTGAAATCGAAATGACAAATGGAATGAGAATTTCTACTTCGGGTACTGCCACGGGCTAAAAGTCTTCGGCACATCCGTCGGTTTCTTTTCATCGTACTCGCCGTTGAATTCCCAAACGTCCGTGCCGACATCCTTTTCGAGCTCGTGAAGATCGGCGTGCTCAGCCTTCTTGAACCATCTGGGTGTCCACGTGTCACCCTTTTCCTTTCGCACTCTCCGCTCGGCTCGCTGCTGTTCTTCGAGCTGCGTCTTCAGAGACGTCGCGTTCGAGTCTGCGTTATCGAGCGCGACGCGATCGGGACGCAATCGAGAATCGGACGCCAGTAATCCGTACTCTGGCGCGCTCGACATCTCGTTCATCGCGATCGTGTAATGCGGGAAGCCGTACTTGTTCGCGGGCTGGGGCCACGCGTCCACCTCCCAAAGCTTGACGCTATCGCTCTCATCGACGCGAGTGTAGCTCAAATCTCTGTTCCAGTGCCCGGACACCTTCAACGCGACCGTTCCATCGGGGCGCTTGATGTCACCTGAGCACGCGTAACGCGAATAGCTCATGATGCCGCACGCCTTGAAGTCGAGTTCGGCGATGGCGCCCGAGGTGAGGTTCAGCACCTTCATCTCCCCAAACGTATCGATCCAGATGCGACCGATGATGAGGTTGTTCACGCGAGAAGACGGAGGAACAATGTTAAAGGTCTCTCCAGTCTTGTGCAGGGTGATGCGCGTGCGACCGACGGGGAACACGTCTACCCAGTTGCCCATGAATTTCGTCGTGACGGCGCTGGTGATGTCGTACGTGAAACTCTTCGTCTTCACGTGGCCAGCGCCGATGGGCGGGTGATGACTAACTTGTTCTGCTACGTACGTCGAGCCGTCGTTCATTTTCAACTCGAACGTCTCGCCCAAGATGGGATTGAAAGGCTTCTTCGCTCTCTCCATGGTGGAATACACGGCGACGGCGAACGCCGTCACCTTGGCGAGTCTGACGTCCGGATCCTCCTCTTCGTTCGCCTCCTCGAGCAACCGCTGATACTGCATGATTTCCGCCATCTTCTGCAGCGTCGACACCGGCTCCATCAAAAACGTGGGCAGAGAAAACATGGACATGATGTCGCTTCCGAGCATATCCTTGAGTTGTCCCCACATCGCCTTGCGGTCGTCCACGGCTTCGTCTTCGGTGTGTTCGCCCGCGTGCGCATCCTCACCCCCCTCCGTCACCTCGAGCTCATCGTACCCGGCCAAATAATTCAATCCATCCCCCACGGCCCCTCCCACCGCGTTCACCAGATCGCTCCCCCACGTTCCCACCCGACTGATCCAGCTCCGGTGTCCCGGCGCCGCCGCGCCGCTCGCCGCGCTCCCGCTCTCGCCCTCGTTCGCGCCTTTCGGCGGAAGAGACGCACCGACATCCTTCGCGAACGTCTCCATCTTCACACCGACCCCTCACTCTCTCTCGCCTCTCGTCGTCGCCTCCTCGTCGACACCCGTGACGACGACGCGGACGCTGACACCGTGGAACAGGGTTCCACCACCCACCGTTCACCGTTCACTCCCGTTCACGCGCGGTCGTCGTCCCGTCCAACGATCCGCGCCGTGGAGTCCCGCGCGCGCGCGTCCGCGCGACGCACTCGCGCGACGCGCTCGCGCGCCTCTCGATCGACGACGACGACGACGACGGGCGCGTCGGGCACGATCGGTCGTGCGGTCGAGACTCGAGCACGAGTCAGGACTCAAGACTCAAGACTCGAGACTCGATCGATCTCCGACCGAGGGTCACGCCCGACTCGTTGTCCAGTCTCGACTCGTTCGAGATTGATCGATCGATCGACCGAACGAACGACGCGCCGTGTAGTGTCCGCGCGTCCGATGTTTTAGTAAAAACGGGAGAGAGGAGACACACGCGGACGCGACGATGGATCGGGCGGGTGACGGTGTCGGGTCGTCGTCGGTCGGTGTGGGACGTCACGCGCGCGCGCGAGAGGTTCGTTCGCGAGTGCGAGTGCGAGTGCGAGGAGTGCGAGGAGTGCGAGGAGTGCGAGGAGTGCGAGGAGTGCGATGTCGATGACGACGATGACGACGACGACGACGATGATGTTGTCCAGCCGTGGCGCGCACCGCGGCGATCGCGTCGTCTCCCGACGACGAGGCGGGGCGACGACGCGACCGGCGTCGGCGCGACGATCGTCGGTGATGGTGACGAAGAGCGAATACTCGGTCGCGGTGCTCGGCGCCGCGGGTGGGATCGGGCAATCGCTGTCGCTCCTCTTGAAGATGAATCCTCTCATCTCCGACTTGCGCCTGTACGACTTGCAAGGGACGCCGGGCGTGGCGGCTGATTTGTCGCACACGAACACGACGTGTCAAGTGCGAGGTTTCGCCGGCGCCGAACAGTTGGAGGATGCGCTCAGAGGCGCGGATTTGGTCATCATTCCGGCGGGCGTGCCGCGCAAGCCGGGCATGACGCGCGACGACTTGTTCGCCATCAACGCCGGCATCGTGCGCGATTTGTGCGAGGCGTGCACCAGAGCGTGCCCGAACGCGTTGTTGAACATCATCTCTAACCCGGTTAACTCGACGGTGCCGATCGCGAGCGAAGTGTTCAAGAAGGCTGGATGCTACGATCCGAAGAAGATTTTCGGCGTCACGACGCTCGACATTGTTCGATCCAACACCTTCGTCGCCGAGGCGAAGGATTTGGACATCAACGACGTCGACGTCCCCGTCATCGGTGGTCACGCCGGCATCACCATTTTACCGCTCTTGAGCCAAACGTACCCGAAATGCGATTTCACCCCGGAGGAGCTCGAAAAGCTCACCGTGCGCATCCAAAACGCGGGCACCGAAGTCGTCGAAGCCAAGGCTGGCGCCGGTTCGGCGACGCTCTCCATGGCGTACGCCGCCGCGCGCATGGCCGAGGCGTGCTTGCGCGGTTTGAGCGGTGAACCGGACGTGTACGAATGCTCGTACGTCGCGTCCGACGTCACCGACCTTCCGTACTTTGCGACCAAGGTTCGACTCGGTCCGTCCGGCGCCGAGGAGGTGATGCCCATCGGCGACATCACCGAGTACGAGTCCGAGTGGTTGGCGAAGCTCAAGGTCGAGCTCAAGGGCAGCATCGACAAGGGCATCAACTTTGTCAACTAACTTTATGTCTCGATCATCGAAGCGACGCTCTCTCGTCGACGCTCTCTCGTCGTCGACGTTTCGCTCGCTCGAATCCCGCTCGCGTAACTTCTTACATCCATCCCATCGTCGATTACGCTCAGTCCGCTCGTCTCGACCGCGCGGCTGACTGACTGATGAATGATTGTAACACACACTTCACCTAACTGCGTTTTCTATACACAAAACGTCGCTTCTGATCGATATTAAAAATCATCTACTTTCCATCCTCGCCCAACCACTTCAAGTTACCGACGAGCAAGACGTTGCTCGGCAAGTCTCCCGCGCACGGCGACAAATACGTAAACTTCTTCTGCATCATGTCCACCTCGGTGACGTAGATGAAACCGGCGACGTTCGACGTCAACAAATCACCCTGTGTCTTCCCGTGACTCACCGCCAAGACGGAGTGTAACAGAGACGTGGAGGGAACCACGGGGGCGACGCGCATGGGATCCGTCGACGGCGCCTGCCCGATGGGCAACGCCGACGTGGGCGCTCTCGGCCCACCGCCGATGCGGTACAAACTGATTTGAGAAAAATACGCCGTTTGCGACGCGGGCGCGAGCTCGCCCGTGGGTCCGTAAAAGTATTCCTTGAACATTCGGTCGCGAGACGCTCGTCTGTACTCGGGCGTGCGCTCGACGACGCCGCCAGACTTTTGTAATCGAAACACCTGACAGTCCGTGCCGTTCAACTTTTGTTGGAGCTGTCCGAACAAGCGCTCCTGGCCGATTACGAACACGTGGTCTATCCCCAGCGCTTCTCGCGCGTGAAGCAACAGTTCCAAGCCCACGCCGTCGATCCAACCCATCGTGTTCACGACGCATCCCGCCGCTCTGGCGTCTTCGTTCGCCTTGCTGCGCTCATCCAACATCGTCCCCAATCTCGTCACGATGTGTTTGTAATAATCTGGATTATTCACCGTCAAATCACCGTAAAAGTACGCCAGAGGCATCTCCAACGGAATGCCTTCCTCCACGTCAATCTGCGCGTCGATGGGCGCGGCGCAAATCGTCCCCGGAACCGTCACCGCGCCTTGTCCTAAATCTAAATCCACGTACAACGGCGCGTGCCCCACGCGCGCGGCGTAATTACACAAAATTGCGCACACCGTGCTCTTTCCCACATCCGTCGGTCCGACGCACATCACTCTCGGCCCTTCTCTCGTTTCGTCCTTTGCCGCCTCCAGTCGCTTGGCGTGGAGCACCGAGTGCGCGTTCGCGTACGACACCATGGGCGTCTCACCGGCCACGTACGCGATCTCCACCTCCCCGGTCACCTCCACCGTCGCGCCGTGGTACGTGAACACGGCCAATTTCCGTCCCTTTCCGCACGCGACGCTCTGATGTTTCGCGATTTCGGCGCCAAAGATTTCCGCCGCGCCCTCCAAAAGTTTGACGCGCGCCTCCCCGTCTCGCGCCGTCTCCACGCGAAGCTCCTGCTCCGCCTCGAGGACGAACGTCTGCGTCGTCGCGTCCGCGTCCGCCATCGCGTCGGTCGGTCGGTCGGTCGGTCGGTCGGTCGAGGAAGACGTCGTCGAGTGACGTCCCACGATTGACGTTTTTCCCCGCATTCAGGGTCGCGATTCCAACATGCGCGTGCCGACGACGACGCTTCGACGTATTCCGCTCGGAAACGCGCGGGACGTGCTCGTCACCGATGTGTGTCTGGGAACGATGACGTGGGGCGTGCAAAACACCGAGGCGGAGGCGCACGCGCAGCTCGATTACGCCATCAAGGAGCGAGGCGTCAACTTCATCGACACGGCGGAGATGTACCCTGTGCCGTCGGCGGATCCGCGATGGAAACCGGGAACGACGGAGGAAATCATCGGAAATTGGTTGGAGAAGAACGCCGAGCTGCGGAGCGAGCTCGTCATCGCCACGAAAGTGAGTGGGTACCAGGCGAAGAGCGAGACGGTGGGGAACAGGACCGTCCCGCCGAGCGCTCCGGCGCCGGCGCGGTTGGATAAGAAGAGCGTGCGCGCGGCGTGCGACGCGAGTTTGCGACGATTAAAGACGTCGTACATCGATCTGTATCAAGTGCACTGGCCGGATAGGTATCTTCCGATCGGTGCGTTCACGGGTTCGACCGAGTACGTGGCGAGCAAAGAGCGCTCGGGCTCGGTGCCGATTAAAGAAACCGTCGAGGCGCTGGGAGAGCTCATCGCGGAGGGCAAGATTAAAAACTACGGTCTGTCCAACGAGAGCACGTTCGGGGTGTGCGAATTCGTGCGCGCGGCGGATGAACTCGGGGTGAAACGACCGGTGTCCATTCAAAACTCATTCTGTCTGTTGCATAGACAGTTTGACACCGAGGTGGCCGAGGCGTGCGCGAAATCGAATTACGACATTCTCCTCCTCCCGTGGACGCCGTTGGCGGGCGGGGCGTTATCCGGTAAGTATCTCGACGGCGCTCGTCCGGAGGGCGCGCGCATGACCGTCTTCAAACACTTTCACCAGCGCTACCTCAACGAGAATTGCATGAAGGCGACGGCGCAGTACAAGAAAATCGCCGACGACGCGGGACTCAGTCTCACCACGATGGCGCTCAACTGGTGCAAATCGCGATCGTTTCCGACGTCCACCATCATCGGTGCCACGACGCTCGAACAACTGAAAGAAAACATCGACGCCTTCGAGCCCACCGTCACGCTGAGCAAGGAGACGCTCAAGGCTATCGACGCCGTGCACGCGCAGTGCCGAGATCCATGCATCGCGCCGTGAAGCGCGCCGTGACGCCGTATTGATCAATAACGATAAAAAGGAATGCATTTATGCGCACCACCCGATCTTCATCGCATCTGCACGGCTCCCACGAAGCGCGCGTCAGACGTCGCGAATGAAAGCGCGAATGGTACGAAACGCATGAATGAATGAATGAGTGCAGATTGCGCAACTGCAGCGTCAGTGCGCCGCGCGCAGCGCGCTCGAACCGACGCGATGTCGGTCGAAGGCGCCATCTCGCGTTCGAGTCGCGCGTCCGCGCGTCGATCCGGGCGGCGCGTCGCGCGCACGAGGACGGTGCGCGAGTCGAACGTGCCGCGCGTCGTCTCGTTGGTCGCGCGCCTCGCGTGTCTCTTCGTCGCGGCGTCGGCGTCGGGATCGAGCGCGGGCGTCGCGCGATGGACGATGGACGATGATAATTTCGCGTCGCTGTCTTCATGGCTCGTGAGGTTTAAATTCGACGTGCCCGCGCAGTCGTTTCGAGTGCCGTACGCGGGAATCGACGTCGACTTGAGCGCGATTACGTGCGACGACGCGACGGTCGGGTCGATGTCGAGCGACACGACGGCGACGGGGAGCAAGGGTGGTGGGAACGCGATAGAGGATGAACTGCGAGCGTCGGTGTCGGACGTACGGTTCGAGTGCGTCTTGGCGTGGGGGGTGACAGATAGATTGGGGAACAGAGCGATTGGAGACGCGACGGCGACCGTGTCGAAAGCGAGCGCGCGCGCGTCTTTCACGCTGGACGTGAACGACGAGATGCGTCCACCGTTACCGCGCGAGATACGGGTGAAAGAGTGCGAGGCGCAGGTGTCCGTGACGGAATTGACGTTCACGGGAGGGAAGTTTGCGACGGTGTTGAACGCCGCGTCTCCCGCCATTCGGTTGGAGCTCGGCCGAACGCTGGGCGCGCTGACGTGTTCGTCGATGACGAGCGGGCTGAAAAAATTTAGCGGCACGGACACGGATCAGCAATGGGAGGAGGGGCAACTCGCGCGCTTGGAGCGCGTGATGCAGAGCGCGTTCGAGGAGGCGCGACCGGTTCCGTTTCCGTCGTACAACTCAACCGCGGGCGTCGCGAATCTGAGCTCGAGTCCGCTCGTGGCGTGGTGCGAATACATGGTGGGTGCGTACATCGGGGCGCAGGGACCGAGGTCCGTCAGCGCTTTTGCGCGCTGGATCGAGAATCAAAACGAACAAAACGACGAGTACAACGCGCGCGTGGTTCGAGTGCCTCCCGTGTGGTTGTTCGATTCGGCGACGCGATTACCGAAGGTGAGTCTGAGTCTTCCAGAGTCAGCGCTTCGCGAAGTCGCGTCAACGATTGAAGGTGCGTCTTTCGTCGTGTACGATATGAAAGTGTTGGGTTTAGAGACGGCGAAGACGCTCAAGGGTCCGACGGTGCGGCGTTCGGGAATGGCGGGAAACGTCAGCGGAGTCGACACGCAGCTCGATTTCACGATCGGTTGGGAACGCGTGCTCTTCAACGTGTCCGGGATTTTAGACATATTGCCAACCAACGTGCAGCTCGATCCCTGGATAGAGTCACTCGTCGTGAGTTTCGAATCGAGAGATCCGACGTTTGTCGTCACCGTCGGCTTGGCGATCGACGAGTCCGAGCTGGAAGAATTGCGAGGCACTCGCCAAACGAATCTGGCGTGCGTCGCTCGCACGATCGAGAACGCGCGCGTCGTCCAAGTGCGTTGGAGTGGTAACCCCGGATCGATCATCGTCAATCCGTGGCGTCCCGATCGCGCCGCGAACGCCAGCGACGACAGACTCGAAGCGAGTCTCGACAAGTTGATCACGGAGACGTCGCTGTTGCTCACAGAAAATCTCGACGAGGCGGTGCGACTGGCGATTTCTTACCAAGTCGGCTCGAACGTGAGGGACTGGCTCGACGAGGAACTTCAGCGACACCTCGTTCGCGTGCGTTCGGGCGCGTGTCCTAGAAGCACGACGGCGACTCGCACCGCGTCTGGGTTGGTGAGATTACTTTCGGTCGTTTTCCTCTACGCCGCGGCGATAAGCTTTGGAATGTTTGTCACCGTCCTGTTCGGTTATTTTACCGTGGTGGTCGCCCTGGGCAAGTTTGGTAGACGATGCTACGACGTCGCGCTCGGACATTTGATGATGATTCATCAGCAACGAGACGACGCGCGGCGCGCGAATCACGCCGGGAGAGGGTTGTTCGGCGACGAGGACGACGAAGATGACGAAGATTACGATCCGGAAGAGGACGCGCTCGCGTACTCGACGCCGCGATCGTCGTCGACGAAGAGAAATTACACCAGAGCGTCCTTCCACTCTGGTCGGCGGAGATCGCTACAGACGGAGGAAGACGACACGAGTATGATCACGGAGAGTCTTCTCGGTGAGGCCGAGATTGATGACGACGGAAACATCGACATCGACGAAGAATCTCTGGTGCGACGAAGCGTCGCGCTGTGCGATTCAGACGTGATTCCGAAGAGTGTGAAATTCGGCATGCCCGTCCTTTACGCGATGACGTGCATGCTCTTCTTGTCGTCCAATCTGAGTGTCGGAGCCGCGGTGCAAGTGCGCCTGTTTAAACGAGAACTCGCGCCGAGCGATGCGGGCGATGTTGACATTCTACTGCCGGAAGTGTTTACGTTTTCACTCTTGGACACCGTGTCGAACATGTGGCGCGCGGGCGTGTACGCGCTCTCGGCGCTCATTCTCATCTTTTCTGGAATTTGGCCGTACGTGAAAATTGTCGCCATGTGGTCCGCGTGGTCGACGTCATGGGTGAATCCGGACGATCGTCGACGACTTCTCGAACGCGTCGACGCTGCGGGAAAATGGTCGCTGATTGACGTGTTCGTGATGATGTTGTTTATGGTTTTATTTCATTTTCAAGTCGCGACGTCGTCGGGCGGTCTCGGCGCGCTCACCGTATCCGTGCGACCGCGCGTGGGCTTTTTCATCTTTGTCCTCGCGACGTTTGTGTCCATGATTCTCGGGCACGTCACGCGGGCGTACGGCGACACAGACCGCGAGAACCAACGTCGGGGCGACGAGGACGAGCGCGACGAGACGCTCGACGGTCGAAACGAAGACGAAAGCGCGGACGACGGCGAGAGCGATCGAGCCATCGTCCTGTGGAAGGCTGCCTGGTCGGAAGATTCGACCAGGGCGTGGATCGTGGGATGTGGGACGTGCGCCGTACTCGCGGGCACGATGGCGTCTTTAATTTTCGCGTTCAACGCGATTTGCATCCAGTTCACCATGCTCGGCATCGCCGGCGCGGCGTTGGGCCCGGAGGCGTCCACGCGTTCCATGTCGCTGCGTTCCGTCATTTTCGAAGTGCGTCACGCGTCGCCTGATTTATCGGCGTTCCTCTCCAGATTGAACGAGTGGATTTTGTTGACGTTGTCGTTCCTCGCGCCGCTGTTACGTCTGTGCGCCATGGTTGCGCTTTGGACGTTGCCGTTGCGACGCACGCAACGCGGCATCCTATGGAGAGTGAAAGGCATTCTCGACGCGTGGAGCGCGCTCGATGTCATGTTGTTTTCGTTTCTCGCCGCCATTTTCCAGATTCGTCGATTTCTCGCCTTTATGCTGGGGGGCAACTGCGACGCGTTGAATAAAACGCTCCAGCAATTCGTCACGGGTCCGCTTCAGCGCGGACACGATTTGTGTTTCGACGTGCACTCTTCGCTCGGCACTGGATGTTGGCTCCTCGCGACGTGCACGTTGGGAGCATCGCTCGCGTCGTTCGTCGTCGAAAAAGCGCGTCGATTGGAAAACGGCGTTGCGAAACGAACACCTTCCCTCCTGACGTGAAAACTAAAACATGTCTAATTCTATTCTACGAAGACGACACCTGTAGTTGTACCAATGCATGTTTGTATTTGATGACGTACTGTACGCACCGCTGACAAAGATCTCGCTCACTCCAGCTCGACCTCGTGTGCGACGGCGATCCCGACGAGCTTGACGCGTTTGCCGTCTTCGCTCGTGACTTGCATGCGCACGTCGCACGTTTGCGTCCCGTTAAAATCGAGCTCGCGCGGACCGCTCGAGAAATCAACACCGTCGAGCGTGACGGGAATGTCCGCGCTCACGGTGATGGACACTTGTCTGTCCCACTGCGTGTCGACCCAACGCTCGCACGCGCAACCGTTCTCGCACGAAACATTGAACGCGCCGTGTCCGTCCCATGAGTGCAGAGCCGTGACGCGCACGATGACACCGGAGACGCGCCCGTTTGGCTTTCCCAACGACGCGCGCACGACGACGTACGCACCCTCCTTTGTCGACACGTAACCCGGTTTGTGAGCCGTTCGACCGCGCTCCTCGCGCTCGATGTACTCCCAGCCTTCTGACTCCTCCACGATCGGCGGCCAATTGAAGAAACCCGCCGTTTGTTCAGTCTGAATGATGTCTTCGGGACCTCCTCGCTCGAGCACTTCTTTACCCCACTCGTAGCACTTGCTCACGATGCGCACGCTCGCCGCCGTCAACATCGGCGGAAATTGTTTAGCGTCGGCGGCGCGCGCCACGGCGACGGGGGCGTGGTTGGACCAAAACATGGAAGACGTGTACCTGGACGCGTCCGGGTCTCGAGCATCTGGTACGAATGTCGACGGCGCGTACGAAGCGACGGGCCGCGCGTCGTTCATTTTGAACGCCTCACGCGTCGCGTCGATGGCCATTCGAAACGCGTTTAAAAAGAAACTCCCGACAATTGCCGTGGCGTTCACGCCTCTTGGATGCACGCCGTCGTGCGTCCAATCGCTCATTGCGATGGGAGCCGTCGCGTCTTGCGTCGTGTCGCGCATCGCTTCAAACATGCCGGCGGCCAAATCCAATGTGGGTATGCCGTAGTGCTCTCCGAGCTTGAGATATGCGTCCGTCTGAGGCGTTGCGCCCAGGTAAGCGCGCCGTATGTCGCCTGCCATCTCCTCCACAGGCGGTACCGACGAGTCGCGAATAATCTTTGTTCTCGGCACTGAGCGACACACCTGACGAATGATTGCGTAATCGCCGTTCGCTTTGGTGTCGTTGACGGCGAACGGCGCGCACCAATTGGTCACGTGCACGAACATGAACGCGGGCATCTTTTGCTTCTGTTCGGCATTCTCTGACGATTGCGTCTCACGCGTGAGCTGACGCATGAGAGTCTCCACGTCGTGCATGAACGCTTCGCCGGACGACTTCAACTGTCCCTCGTTGAAAAACTCTTGCGCGGGCGAAAACTCGAACACGAACAAATCGACGCCTTCGAATTTCGGCACCCACTTGTCTAAACACCGCGCGAAACCCTGCACGCCTCCTCCCGGATGTCCCACGTTTAACCACTCGTGCGTAGCGTTTGGTTCGCTCAGCGGTTCATACCCGAACGACGCGACGTCGGCGGGGTACTCTCGCTCCAACCACTCGATGGCCGGACGCATAAACTCCCCCGTCTGCGTCTGCCACGTCTCTCCCGATCCCCACAAGCCTGCGCCGCAGCACGTGTCCCGCTTCGCGTGCGCCTTGCACGTCGGTTGAAGCACGGCCGCCGTCTCAGTGCAGCCGCCGTGTATTCCGATGACTGACGTCCCGAGACCGACTATGGATAGGCGCTCTCGCGCGTCGAGTTTACGCACGAGCGCGCGCCACCCGTCCGAGAGCGCGGTGATGGTGGTCGCGTTGAAGAGCAATTCGTCGACGATTCGCGTCCAACGCGTCGGAGACGAGGAAACATCCGCCGCGCTCTCTGTCTCCTCTCCAGCTTGTTCTTCCATTCGCGCTTCTTCGTCTCGCACAACTCGTTCATCCTCTTGTTCTTTTCTCTCGTCGTCGTCGTCGTCGTCGTCGTCGTCGTCCGAGACATCATCCTCGTCTTCGCCTCGCGACGCAGTCTCCGAACGCGCGGGCGCGTGAGGCACCTCTGATTCGATCGTCGCCATCGCACGCGCCCTCGACGCCCTCGACGCGTACGTCGTCGTCGTCGTCGTCGTCGTCGTCGGTCGCATCAAGGACGTCGACGTCGCGACCACCACCACCATCACCGCGACGAGCGCCAACGCCATCGCCACCGCGACGCCGACGCGACCGCGCATCTCGCGCGCGCGTGTGCGCCTCCTCCGCCTTCTCCTCGACGTCGAGCGACGCGCGGGCGGTCGCGACGCGCGTCGCGGTGTCGCGTTCGCCCGCGCGCGCGCGCTGCGCAGAGACGCTGCACGACAGACGACGTCGCGCGATCGCCATGTCGACGACGACGCTCTCGCGAAGACCCACGCGATCGCGATGGCGTTCGTTGCGACGATTGACGGGCGTCGCCCTCGTCGTCGCCGCGAGCGCGTGGGTCGTCGCCTGGACGCGCGACGCGCGTTCGATGGGTGGCGGAACCGGAGCCGATGATGGTGATGACGATGGGAACGACGCGCGCGCTGTGGTCGAGGAGAGCGCGACGGACGCCGTCTCGGAAACGCGTGAGGTGCCGGTGTCGTCGTCGCCGCCGCCTCCGATGTCGTCGCCACCGCCGCCGCCTCCGGTGTCGCCGCTTTCGAGGGACGCGTTTCTGGAGGCGCGTCTCGTCGCCGAGGCGACGCCGACGGAGCTTTCAAACATGGATGAAACCGTCGTCGATTTGCGCCGATTTCGCGAACGGTTTCCGCCGAAGCGAGGAGAGAGCGTCGCGTGGACCACCTTCGGCTCGTTCGAGGTTCGCGACGCGGCGCGCAACTGGTTGTACACGAGTCTGAAAGCGGGCGCGCTCGAGGCCGGCGGGACGGTGGTGTTCGCGTTCGACGCTGGATTTCACGAGTGGTGCGAGGACGAAGCGAAAACGCTCGAGGAACGCGCGTCGGTGACGGTGACGTGCGTGGACGCGCGAAGCTCGCTGGCGGAGGGAAAGGAGAATATGAAATTGGGACTCGATAGTTTTAGAGAAAATCTAGACTCGTTCAACGTCTTGATGCGAGGAAAGACGAGGTGTTTGGAGACGTTGTTAAAAAGCGGCTACGGAGTCGCGATGAGCGACGTCGATGTGGCTTGGCTGAAGAGTCCACTCGAGTACTATCGCTCGGGACAACTGGCGAACGTAGACATCGCCGTGAGCTCGGACGCCATGTTTCACTTTGACGGAGAGGCGTTCGCACGCGCCGAACGCTCGGATCCTGGAAACGGGTTGCGCTACTGGCGCACGGCGAAAGATGATTTTGGACGTGATCAGCGTTACGACAAGGATCTAAACGTTGGCATACTCTATTTGCGTTGCACAAAAAATACGTTGGAGTTTATTCAAGATTGGGTGCGTTCGATGCGCGAGCGTCGCGATATCGATCAAGTGTCGTTCAATCATCTGGCTCGAACGAGACCAATCGGCGAGGCGGCTTCGTTTTGTGTGGAACCGGTGGCGGAGGAGTCAAAAACGTCGTGTACGTCGACACAGCTTCACGTGCACGATTACCTGCGAAATCGATCGTTGGCCGTCGAGACGGACGACGTCGAGGGATCGTGTCCACTGGACGCGTGCACGCGAGGCGTCTCCGACTCGGATTTGAGCCGCGGTGGAGACGCGGCGAACGAATATCTCAGAGGAGAACGTCCAATTTACCACTACGGAGGATTGAGCGGTAATGTACGTTTCGGCGTTCTTCCGACGCAACTGTTCGCAAACGGCATCACGTACTTTTCGTTTGGCGCGCGGCGGTCGCCCCGAGCGTTCGCGGTGCACAGCACCTACGTCTACTTTGGGTTCGCGGGAAAAATTTGGCGGTTTCGCGAGAGCGGTCTCGTCGAAAACGAATCTCAAACCGAATACTTGACGGAGAGCGGCGACGATAAACGCGTCCTCGTCGTTCGTTTCGACATTCCGGAGCGCGTCGAGCGAGACGTCCTCGACGCGAGATTTACACCACGCGGCGAGGTACCGTCCACGCACATTCGCGCGATGCGATGGCAAGTGAACCGAGTGCGAGACGCGTTCGCCATCGCGCGCGTCGAAAATCGAACGCTCATCATACCGCAATACTTGTGCGGGTGTCAGAGACATTTTCACCTCATGGATAATTGCACGTTGGGCGGCACGGCGCTCCCGTTCGCGTGTCCATTGGATCACATCATGGCTCCTGCGTTTTTCAATCAACGAAACTTGCCGGCTCGCGAGGCGTCGTACTTTCAAAATCGGTTGAAGACTGGATTATCGCCTTTTGCCGCAAAGGCGAAAAGAATCGTGGTGTGCGGCGGCGAGACGGACGATGAGGCGTGTGCGCGGCGAGAAGCGCCTCAACTGAAAGGTTTGTTGGCGAACACCACTGGTTATGTGCCCGTGGACACGCCGACGGACGAAACGTCAAACGCGATCGTCCTTCGGTCTCCATTCAAAGCGGTAGACGTGCGCGAGGCGTTCGCGAGCGTTCACCACGACCCGGTTGTCGTCGTCGACCACTTGGGCGCAGACCTCGACGAATTATCCACGTCTTACGACTTTTCGACGTTCGACGTCGATGCAGAAGACGCAAAGTTTCACGCCGACATGGAGGCTGTCATGCACACCGCGTGTTGTTTCGAGGGGGTCGGGACGAAAAAATACTGGGAAGCGTGACCGATGAAAGATTCATTCATTTATTCTCTTGTGTAATTTACTCGTATAAGTACAGCACTGCCCGACACCCCGATCGTGCCACCGGTCGTCGACGACCGCGCGCTTGCGGTCGAACCGTACTGCGTCATCGTCGTTGTGTCGATCGGCGTCACACGGCGTCACACGGCGTCGCCAGTCGCCTGCGTGACGGGCGCGTCGCACAGTGACGAGCCTGCAACTCTTCCAGTGTTCCGCGATCGGTGTGGACCTTGTCGCCAAGTATCGGGGCGCGACGTCGAGCGCGCGCGCGTCTGACGAGGCGACGACGAAAACGGTCCGAAACGTTTGGCGTTTTCCGTCC